>Ga0307517_10006332_pt1 | contig 17565 bp, 7 predicted proteins | sample 23_EM_MG_FD_194515 | JGI IMG/M metagenome (GOLD analysis project Ga0307517, IMG submission 194515) | Populus trichocarpa ectomycorrhiza microbial communities from riparian zone in the Pacific Northwest, United States - 23_EM | ecosystem: Host-associated > Plants > Roots > Unclassified | place...
ATTATTTCAAATAAAATAAGTAACAATCAAAAGAATGAGGACCAAATTTGATACATAAAAAATTTCAATAAAAAAATGATAAGGGAAAAGCAAATAACAATTATAAAAATGAGGACCAAAGTTAATATAAAAATTAAATTTTAAGAGATGAAATTGAAAAATAAATATTCAAAACAAAATATATATAGCAATCAAAAGTTTGAGGACCAAATTTGATATAATCAGCAAATAATATGACATTTCTAAATTTTTCACAACTTCCGAAAAGTGTTTTCCGCCCAAATTTTCCAGGAAAACACTTTCCTAGAAACCAAGTCAAATTTTCCTTTGACTGAAAAGTGTTTTCCATTGATCAGCTTTTCTAATGGCAAACAAACACAGGAAAGTTTAGAAAGTGGTTTCCTAGAAAGTGAATTTCGGGAAACAAACATAGCCTTAGATAAAAGTGATTTTAAGTGGGATAATATGGCTAAAAAAGCCTTTATTAATTTAAAAAGGTTGTAAACTAACTACTAGTATTAGCATTACCTATTTTTATCAAAACATTTTTAATTAAGAGTGATGCTCCAAATGAGGGTATTGAGGCATGCTCAATACAAGAGGGTAGACTTATTCCCTATTACAATATAGTCTTTATGGGAAAGGAAATAGTCTTATCCATCTATGAGAAGGAATTGTTGGTTATTGTGTTGGCTATTAAAAAATGAAGACCGCACCTACTAGGACAACCAGTTACATAGATCAACAAAGCCTAATATATCTTATAGAACAAAACATTGGTACCCATTCTCAACAAATATAGATATTTAAACTTCTTATGTATGATTTTATTGTTAAATGATACATGACTAGGAAAAAGAATTTAGTCAGTAATGCCAAGAAAGCTTAACGAACCAATTGTGAGGAGGATGATACTAAGGATCCCTTAGATACTAGGTTAAGATGGGGATTTTACTATATAAAAGAAGGATTTACATTAGTAGGAGTGCACCCTTAAACCATTTATTTTACTACACAAAGGAAGGATTTATATTAGTAGGTCATGGTCCTCTATTTTTATAGACTTCATTAAGAAACTGTCATATTCTAATAATTCTTTATTATTCTAATATTAGTGGATAGATTTTCTAATCATGCTCACTTTATATCCCTAATTCATCCATACACTACAATTAAGGTAGCACAAGTCTTCTCCCAAAATGTTATAAACTCACAAGGGTTACTTAAAACTATCTTCACTGACAGTGACCCTACATTCACCTATAAGTTTTAGCAGGAGATGTTTAGGGTTTGTGGAGTCCAACTACATTTATTTACATCCTATCACCCCCAAACATATAGGAAAACTAAAGTTACTAATAAAACCCAAAAGGAGTATCCTTGTTGCTTTATAGGTAAAATTCCTAGAAGTTGGTCATAGTGGCAAACTATGGTAGAGTTGTGGTACAACACTAATCATCATTCATCTATCAATATTGTCTTATTTGATGTTTTATATAGATATCCCTACCCAATATAATCACATACCTCATTCTATTATAGGTGTAAAAATTAGAAAGCCTTTCATGTGAAAGTGGACTGAAACCAATGATTCGAACCAATACAAATATTTTTTCTTTGTTTCACTTGATTTTTCAGGTTCTATAAAATTTTAATCTTCAAATATCAAGCCCCATATTGTTCTTTTTCTTCATCCATCTATAAAATAATGGTTATTTGGTTGGCAACCTGAATAGTCACTGTTATGGTCTTCATTATTAAAGGCAAATCATAAATTCTTACCCAAAAAGGATTTATGCATAGTTCTAATTTGGATGGTTATGCAAAGCCTTCAACCTCCATCAGAACCATAATATTCTAGTCAAAACATCATGGTTACCCCTCTATCACAATATTCATATCTCTTTCACTATTAAAATTGAAAGCAACAAGATTTTTGCCAATTTTTATTTGTCTAAATACCCTTTCCAAGGTTCCATATTTTCTTATAGTTTAAATCAAAGTGGTTGAGATGAAAGGCTTGTAGTTCAGAGATCATCTACCATACTCAGAATCACATTTGACTTTCCTTTTACATCAAAACATATCTTAAGTTCTTCTTTTTCATTACTAATAACCCAAGACTTTTCTCCAATCTTCTTTTTTTTGTTCTTTATTATTGAACCAATAATCTACAAACCATAACACAATATTGGTAAAACCACATGCATGCATAATTTAAAAACCTAGAGCCTCAAGATATGAATAACTTGCAAAACAAAGTACAAAGAGTCTTACAAAAGTAGTAAAAAGGAACCTTGAGGGAAATCTAGAATGACACAAGTTTTTTCTTGAAAATCATTTAGAATGATCTTTATGTATAGTAAAATACCATCGATTCCATGAAATTGTATAACAAATATAATTTTCCAAAAAAACATATCCTTTAAATCTAAACTTAATACTCTAATGTTATTTATGTTGTTATCAACATATATAATCTATCTTTAATAATTATTATTTATATAAATATTTTACAATTTATTCTTAAGAAAATTTATAATATTTTGATGATAACAATTACTAAATAGATTTGATGTAGCGTTTAGCAAGAATAAAAACTAAAGTTCTCAAGCTCTAAAGTTAGAGATTGAAACTATAGATAAATAAAGAAAAACTCTGATATTTTCTAAAAAAATTGTAATAATAATTTGATAAAAAAATAGCATACCAACTATTTAAATAGTGGTTTAAAACTAACCTAACTGAAGAATCCAAAGCTAAATAGAAAAAAATTAAAATAGAAAGATAAAAAATAAGAAAAACAATAACTTTTAGGCTTAATCTGAGAAGATTTGTATAATTATTGATTAGTAAAGTAGTTCACTTAATGAACCAGGCCGATAGAATTATCTAATAAAATTTGAGCACGATCCAATGGTTGGATCTAAAGTTATGAATGTTTTCTCCATACTTCATATTTGATGTGTCTAGGCTCATTCACAAACTTGTTTCCTGGCTTCACTTTATCTACCTGGTCCATATATATATTCACAACACGTTCCATATTAGTCATCTCTACTTGCAAAAGACTCGACCTTAAGTCAACTCCAGTTTCTGGATATATAGGCTTATCATCATAATAAATAATATCAAAAACATTTAAAGTTTTGAAAATACCCATATCAACCGGTAAATCAATAACATAAGTATTTTCATTTATTTTTTTTAAGATAGTGTAAGGACCATATTTCTTCTACTACAACTTGTTATACAACCCTAGCAGAAAATGCCATCATCTTATCTCCTTTATTGAAAATTATAATAAGGTGGTGTCTATTAGTAGCCTCTTTGTACTTAGTCTTAGTTTTTAGCAATTTATGCCTCATATCTCCCCGTTATAGCTTGCATATTCATAACCATTTTATTAGTAGCAACTTTAACTTCAACAACTTTCTGAGCTAGTACGAGATCTAGCACATGCCTAAGACACTATAAATATATAATTTTGAATGGTGATTTATTAGTGGCATTCTGTTTAATACTATTGTATGTGAATTTTGCTTGTATGATGTCATAATCTCACTTTTTTGGCTTGTCACCAAAAATGCTTAGTATTAAGTTTCCAAATTCCAATGCAACAACTTTGTTTTTCTATTAATATATGGATGTGCTATACTATTGAGCTATAATGATGAATTATACATCCTCCATAACATACAAAAAAAATGACTCAGAAACTTACCATCTTGATCAGAAGTTGTTGCCCCTGACATCACGGCGACCATGCCTTTTTTTTTATGAAATGAAAGGTCTTTTTTGTGTTGTGAAGGGGGGAAGGTGTGTATTATAAAGGAGTTGTCACCTAGTATTAAATTCACTAAGAAACCCTAACTGATTTACAAAGTTCAATGGTAAGTGGACTGATTATGCTAAAACAAAGATATTATCACTCTAAAACATCTTACTTAAAGTAAGTTGCATTACTACTTGTCTTTTATTTCTAATGGTTTGTTGTGCCTAATCTTCTAGTGGTCTATCTATATGGTGTGAATGGGTCTACTACAATAAGTTAAACCCTAGTGGGTGAGTGGTTCAAGCCTATCCATTCTAAAGTTCAGGTCATATTTGTCACCCCCAATTGCTTAGTAAATTGATATATTTTTAACCATTTACTCTTGATTATAAATTGTAATATTAATAGTTTATCAAGTCATATTGATGAATAATTAGGTAAGCCTATATTAGACTCATTAAACCTAACTCAGATCGTAGAAGGAGTTGTAGCTAAACATTTTGTTTATGCAATAATGGCCCATGAATAATGACTCGTTTAGGTTTATTTATCCTACAGTACCGAGGTTTACTCATAATGTTTTGTTAAATAAGGTTTTTGACACTTAGATGTCATCAATGGATATTAGACTTAAAGGCTTGAAATTTTAAAAGGAAGACATGATTAAAAACAAAAGAGACTAAGATATCACTCTTCATTAACATTTAAGATAATGGCTTATTATGAGTCTATTTATTTCAAAAACTATGAGTGAATGACAAAACATTTATTTTTTTATGTGATTTTAAGAAAGGGAAAGTTTTTTAAAGCGATTTTAAATGTTAGCTCATAAGGGCCTTTTAGTATGGGCTGAACTCTCGATAAGTTTTAATAAAAAAAATGATAAAATTCAATGCAAATGTATAGATGAGTGAAAATTATACTTTTATTAAAAAAGCAAACTTGCATATAAATAACACAGAAGAATGGCTAAGAATATCAAACATGAGCAATATGCAAGCTTTGAAGGATTCAGACTAGATACAAAAAGATCAAAAAACTTTAAAATATATTGATTATATTTTTAATGATCACTCATCCATAAAACACACTATGTTGGAAAATTAAATACTCAAAAAAATTAAGTGTCTTTAAACATATGCAATTAATCTCAACATAGTTTAAACTCGAGTATCTTATCACAATTATTCATCCAAATCAATTATAAACCAAAATAATCATTTGTAAAATATTTAGGGTTTGAAATGGACCTTTTAGGGTGGCTGGAGTTGGGCTAAAGAGGCTAATATAATAACTAGAACAATGCTAGAAAAATCAGCGGCAATGACTCGAATTTTATCTAATCTACATAAAGCCCTACTTACCCTTATTTTTGTAATGGTGATGGCAATGTAAGTCACCTTTAATGAGGGAGGGAGATCTGGTTATTCAAATTTTGGTCTTTGTTTTTTCTATAGTGCTATTTTTTTTTTACAACCTACCTTGTAATGTGTTGTTCAGCTTATTAGTAGGATGGGGAAGTATTTGGACTACCCTATCAGATACAAAACTTCTCCTTCTTTCTAATGGTAATGGTGGTGTCAATCATCTACCCTACAAGTGAAAGAGATTTGATGGTTTGAAGTTTTGGTTGTATGTTGTCTTTTTCTCTTCTTCACTTTTGTTTTGTTTTTCTTCTTTATCTCTTGGTTTTTCTTGGATTTATGGTTACCATAGAAGGATATGCTTTTAGGGATGGCATGGAGGAGCTTTTGGTGATCAAAATGGTGGTGGTTAGCTGAAATTCAATGTTGGTGAGGAAGAGAAATGAGAGAGATAATTTATCTTCCCTCTTTGTTTTTCTATGCTTTCTTTCTCTCTAATTTTTTTTTTTCTCTAAATTTGCCAACATATTCTTTTTTTTCTCTCACCTTTCCTTTTTTTGGCTCTTCAATAGCGCCTAGGGTTTTGTGGTCAAAGAGAAAGTGAAAGAGATAAAGCTAGATATTTTAATTGATTGGTTTTTCGTATGAGTGGCTAGGTTTTTTGTGGGGAAGATATGAGGTTATGAATTTTTTTTATGGAAAGATGAGGTTAGTGTTTTTTATGTGGTGGCTCCCCCCTCTCTAAACATTATTCACTTTTATATTTATAGTCTAACTTAGAAATATTTTTACTCTTGATCTCTTATCCTAAATATATCCTAAGAATATCCCTGTTGTATTTTTGCTTCCTTCATTCTTCTTGTTTTGCAATTTAGCCCCCTATCCATTTTTCTTCCCATTTTGATTTTTTTTATTTTTTTTTAAAAAAACAATTTCAACATCAATTCGATAAGAAGATTAATCGAGAATTATAAAATGGATGCAAATGCATTGAAAATATATTTTTGATTTTTGATTTTTCAAAAAGACATTAACAAGATAAAATAGTAAAAAATCACAAAATGTGCGCACAAATGGTTGAAATACATTGAAAACACATTTTCTTAATTTGTTTTGTTTTTTCTTTTATTTTTAGAAAATATTTTGGATATAGGGGCAAAAAAATGGGTTATGACAAAAGTGATGGTCTTAGTCATGAAATTCCTTCATGAATTTGACAATCTAAAAGGAAAGACCAACCACTCATGTAGTCCTTCTTCTTTCTTGAAAGATGTTTTCTACTCATCTCTTGGTCTGATCTGAATCTTATGATATCTGATCCTCAAATTAATCTTTGTAAAAAATTTTGCTTCATTTAACTGATTAAGCATGTTATGTAACCAAGGAATTAGAAACTTATATCCCATGGTTATTTTGTTGATAACATAATTGTCTACACACATATACCAACTACCATCTTTTTTTAGGGTCAATAAGGCTGGAACTACATAAGGATCAAGGCTCTATTGTATATGTCCCGTTTTTCAACAACTCATCTACCTTCTTCTTCACTATCTTAACTTTTTTAGGACTCATTTGAAAATATGAAAGATTTGAAAGGAGCTCCTACCACCAAATCAGTTTGATGTTAAATGTCTTTTATTGATGGCAACCTATCTAGTAGCTTATCAGGTATATTCTCCTCGAGTTTAGCAAAGGTTTCACTACATTAGGAATGTATGTTGTTTTCTCTTCTACTTTTCCATCCACTAATGCCTTTATAACCAATGCATGAATTTGTCTGGTTTCCTATACATTTGCTTGCATCCCAAGTTCTAAACTAGTTATTGAAATGAAAGTCTTCCCCTTTACTTTAAAAGCTTTAGGTGTAGGTTTTCTTTTTAAAGGCACAAGATTGTAATTCACACCATCCTTCATGATCTTATATAAATTATCTTAACCCACGTGTTTAGCATCCACATCATACTGTAAAGGTCTACCAAATATCAAACTATATGCATTCATACCTACCACATCACAATACATCCCATCCCTTTACTTTCCAATGGAAAAAGGTACATTACATTGTTGGGTTACCCTTATCTCTTCTATTTAGGGTTTGTTTGGGAACGCGGTGCAAACCGTGTTCCCTCATATTTTGAAATTTTTTTTTGCTAAAAAATATTTTTTATATGTTTTCAGATCATTTTGAAGTGATGATATCAAATTGAATTTAAAAAAAATATATTATTTTGATGTATTTCTAAGCGAAAAGCACTTTCAACCGTAATCGCTACCACAATCTCAAACACACCCTTAATCCATCTAATTTTGTAAGTTTTAGGATGTAGTTATAATGAAATTTTAATTTATTACTAGTATGTTTACCAATAATATTTTCTCAACTTTCACTATCATTAATCAAATCAAATAAGTTTTTATTTATGGTGTATTAGGTATGAAATAACCTATGTCATTGTAAATCCTTAACAATCTTTGGTGTTAGCAGTATCTTTCTAACTATATAAGTCTGTCTCTCATCATTATACTTGTAAAAACCTTCTTCATCTCTTTTATCAAGCTCAAGTAGTTTTTTTTCATTTTTAGAAGGCTCTTTTCGATCTCATTAATTGATTTATATCTCCTATAATCATTCGAACAATGTCATACGTCTCATATTTGAAGGCACTTGCTTACCTTCAATCGAACATAGAGGTTGTTTGGTTTGTTTGTCTTAGTTTGTCTTTCTGAAGCTTTGTTAGGTTTAACTGCTTCATGCTCATAATATACTATTTTGTTATTTGTATTGTCTTTTTTTATTAGCAATATTGAATTTGCTCGCCTTATTATACAACCCTCTAAGAGGATCAAATCTGTTACTACTACTAAAGCTCTTTGTCATCAGCATCTCAGCATTCAGTACCTTATATCTCACCTCAGTGAGTGTAAACAACAACTGCGCTCCAATCTTATCTTGGATTTTTGGCTTTATCTCTCTCATAAATCTTGTCACATGTTGATTCTTAATTTTTTAAAGCATGTTATGTTCTGCCAGCTTTTAAGACTCAACAATATATTTATTAATAGATTTATTTTCTTGTGAACAATCCTGATATTGTTAAAACAAATATTGCTCATAATCAAGAGGAAGAAACCCTTTATGCATCAATTGTCTCATGTATGTCCATAATATAACAGGTTGCCTTCCTTCTCTTAATCATGTATATGTCTAATGTTTTCACCATGAAAAAGCTCTGCCTATCAGGTTATATACGACCAGGATCACCATGAAAAAGCTCTTCTGTGAAATTCATGTATTTCTTAACCCTGTCACATTTTATAATCCAATCAAGGAACTCTTCTATATACAAATCTTCATTGAATGTAGGGATTTCTACTTTTATCTAAAAATCATTTGCATGTTTGTCTTAGATTGTTAAGGTCTTACAACCCCCGTTAAATTTCTTTTCATCAACACCCTCCAAATAAATTATTGGTTGTCTAGGTGAATCTTCAGGAATAGATCTAGGGTTTAGTTTGTCCTGAGGTAAGTCTTCAAGCACGTTCCTTTCCTCTTCATGATCCTTGTGTGTGCCTCACATCAGTTGATCTAGATCTGTTATGGTTTGCTCTAAAAGATCTAGTTTATGCTCCTGAGCCTGTATAGAGCCCGTTATGACCTCCATTTATACATTGCAAGGTAGGTTGGTATCATCTTTGTCTATCAAAAAAATCAATTTGTTCCAATACTAATTAACATAGCATTTAGCATGAGTAAAAATTAGGGTTCTCAAGCTTTAAGATTATAAAATGAAACTATAGAAAAGTAGAGAAAAACTCTAATATTTTCTAAAAAATTTATAATGATAATCTGACAAAAAAATAACATAAAAACTATTTAAATAGTGATTTAAACTGACATAACCAAAAAATCCAAAACTGAATTGAAAAATAATTTAAATCCACAATTAAGAAGGGAAATAACTAAAACAACAACTTATAGGCCTAATTTGGGAAGATCTATGTCGCCAATGGTCGGCAAAGCAAGTCTTATAAGAAATTAAATTAGTAGAGCACGATCTAATAATCAAATAAAAAGTTATGGTTGTTTTTGTCGGGCTTTATATCTATGCGTTCGGGCTTTTTCATGGACTTCTTTTTTAGCTTGACCTTATCTATTTGATCCATAAATATATTTGTAACACGTTACATGTCAAGATTGCTTTATATATATTGTAATATAAAATTCTCAATAATATCATTAGGTGATAACAATAACATTTTGTTAATTAGACAATATTTAATATAAATATTATATTAAGCTATAGAAGAAAATTAAAAAAATAAATATATTTCACAACAATTTTCATCAATGTTAATAGAAAAATTATAATAGAAAACTCCATTGGCAATGTGAAATTATAATGATACATTTTTATGTATATTATAAAACTTTTTGAGGTTTGATATTTTAAAGTTCATAAGAATTAAATAAAGGTTAGTTTCGTCACTTCGTGATATTTTTTAGGAATACTGCCACCCTATTCTCAAATCTTAATAGATGTCATTGCCGATACATCCCTCTTCTCTTCACTTTTACTATTTTGTTTTCAAATCAAGCACTTTAATCTACTTAGGAAAAATAATTATTTTGTATAATTGGAAAAAAAATCATGTACTTTACTTGAACCTTACTAGGGATGGGGTGAGAGAAAAAGTAGAGTTTACATGTTAATTACACAACATGGGAGGAGTACATGATTTTTTAACCGAGAAAACGGATGAAATATCATTATAAAAGGATCAAAAAATAGTTTCTAACTATAGAGGGTGGGTACAAGTCCAAACAAAGGTGACTCGTCGATCTAGTTTCTGAACCCAAATGAGTTTCAAAGTAAATTTTATAGGAGTTGACCAAGTATGGTCCAACCAATTTGGCGAGTACAATGACAAATCGATCTAGTAAAAACTTTATTTTATTTTTTTAAGAAGAAAATATTTTCAAAACAAAGGTAATTTAATATTTTTTCCATAACATAAGATTTTGAAATGATAATGTTTTTTTAATGACGTAGTCAAACTAGGTAAATTCACCTAACCCAGAACATATATCACAACTCTAGTCGAGCATGACATTTGTTTTTCTAGGCATGATAGTATGTTTCCCTCTCATTTTAAGTTTGGTTATGCAGCAATTAGAACCGGTTAGGCCATTTCATTACCTTTTTTTTCACTTCCCTTCTTCTCTCCCTAGTGAGGCCTTCATTGCACATGGTTGTGATAAAATTCGGATTGACTTGAAGAGTTAGTATAGAATCAAAGACTAATTTGAATAAAAGAAAAAATAGTTTCTGGTGCGTGCACAACATGAGCCAACATGTGAGAAAGGGTGTTGCAATGTAGAGGTATGTTCTACTTTCTCTAAGCTTAAATAGAGACCTTCTTTGGTGTTATTAGAGCCGTCTCAACGAGAGTTTCTTTTTAAAATAGTACATAGTGACCATGTAGATTCAATGTGGCTCTAGCGACCCACTTTTTGTTTTTTTTTTCTATAATCTTCTCGGTTTTCACAAATTAAAAAACACAAAATTATGGTAATGTAAAAAAAGCAAAAAAAAAACTTGGATTGATGAAAGAAGAAAACAAATAATGAATGAATAGTATAAGAAACAGTAAAACATCTAGCTATTTTAGTTTTTCACTAATTTGTTTATTTTAAAATTGATGACATGACTAAATAAGATGGTATATCTTATTGTTGTTGGTTTATAATATTACTCTGAGAACTTCATGTGCTTAATATTTTTTTCTGTTTGCAAAATACCTTTAATGTAGAGATAAAAAAAAACTCTCTGTAACCATCTAAAAAAAACACCCATTCTGATTTATTTTTTTAAAAAAAAACAAAAACAAAAAGCGCGGTTCCCCCAACTAGCTGCGGTAGGTGGTGCCTCGGGTCACTTCAAAACACCATTTCAACATCATAAAATATTATAGAAAATTTCTAAACGAAACGCATTTTTTGTTATACATGTTCTAGGCGTTGTATCTCAGCATGACCATTTCATACTCCTCAATCCCACACCAGAAAAATGAGAAGGAAAATAGGGAGAGAGACCCTTTCTTAATTGAGTTTCTTCTTCTTCTTCTTCTTCTTTCAATTTGGTGGATAAATGTCTTTGTCCTCTAGAATCTGGACAAGTCTGGATTTGTAGTCATCTCTTGTCATCATTTGTTGATTGCTATCTTGACTTAATCCATGTTTAAGTGTAAAACTGCTTAGACTTCTTCAAGTAGTTTCTCCCGTAATAGCATCTCAAGGAGAAATGCTATTTTGAAGAGTTTTTTTTTTTTATTAATGTAAATATGTTTTTTTTTATATGCGCTCGTAAAAAATCACTTAGAAAATCCAAATATATTTTAATAAATTTAATACTAATAAAACTATTTATTAAATATAACTAACTAATATAATTTCAATCAAAACTTTTTTTTACATAAAAATATATTAAACAAATTATATATATATATATAACACTTTTGACTAATACATAGGAATAACTTTTCAACATGGAAATGCTTTTTTGACTGTTTAATACAACTTTTTCGTTGGAGCTGAAATTTTTTTGTCCTTTTCTTTTGGTTCTTCCCATAAAGATGCCCTAAATAATTAAGATATGTTGTTGACAAACTCTTACGAGCAAGCTTTTGAACAAAACCTTTAATGGTTCATTAAAGAAATTAGATTTCAAACTTATAACTGTTACATCATGTGGACTGCACACCTTGGTCCTCGGCAGATATCCATTTTCAATAGAATTGAAATATTACATTTATAACATTGAATAGATTTTAGCTTGGTACTAGATGCTCGTGTTGCGTGACAGATTGAAATTCAGGTATTGTTAATATTTTTTTGAAAAAAAAAATTAAACTATATAAATATTAACTTGGTATAACCTGGTTAATTTGGTAGGTTCAAAAATAACCCGAACAACTGCTAAAAATATAGTTTGATTCAAAAAAATCAAGATAATATCTTATAGATCGACTCGGGTTAACTTGTTAAATTTGTTATCCAGGTCATTAGATCCTAATAACTGTATAGAAAATAAATAGAAAAAAATATTAAACTCAATTCTCAATCAATCCAATATTGAATGATAAAATTAAAAAAAAAATCAACTAAAAAAATAAGTCGAGTCAACCCAGGTTAATCTGTCAAACTTGGGTTATGAGACCGGGATAATGTCACAGAAAGTAAATCAAAATAAATTATGAAACTCAATTCTCAATCAACTCAATATTGAAAGATGAAATTAAAAATAAATAAATAAAAAATGACCCAAAAAAACACATAAGTCAACCGACCAAACCCGTAACTCGGGTCATGAGACGAGGATAACCTCATAGAATGCAAACCAAAAAATATTATGAACCTAATTTTCAATCAATCTAATATTGAATGATAAAATTAAAAAGAAAATTAACTAAAAAAAACTCAAGTCAATCGGCCTAACCAGCAACCTACGTCATAAGATTGAGATAATCACACGGAAAACATATAAAAAAAACAATTATGAAGCATAATTCAGAATCAAATCAATGTTGAATGATGAAATTAAAAAAAAAAATATTTAATTAAAAAATACCAAAAAAAACCGATCAACTTGGCTAACCCGTAAAACTAGCGACCTATGTCATGATATCGTAATAACTTTATAGAAAACAAGTAAAAAAAATTTATAAAACTCAATTCTCAATCAACCCAATGTTAAAATGATGAAGTTAAGAAACAAATAATTTTAAAAAATAAAAAAAAATGATCAAGTCAACACAGTTAACCCGTAATACTCCTTATTTATGAAATCGTGATAACTTCATAGAAAACATATCAAAATAAAATTTTTTAATTTAATCTAGTTTATATAATATAAATGTTAAGGAATGAAATTGTATTGACATAATAATTAAAAAAAATTATTTCATTTGGAAGAATAATTTTTTAAATATTCATTTTATCTTATCTTTTAATTTAGCGATTAATGATAATTAAGGAACATAAAAATTGTTTTCACTAGTCCAACGGATCACACATGGTCTGCCATTGTAATAATGAATCTTCTGCAAACGAAAGCGTAAGCAGATTCTGTGTGTGTGTGTGTGTGTGTGTGTGTGTGTGTGTGTGTGATACTTAGTATTTTACATATATAAATAGAAAGATCGACTCTGGTAATACCTTTCCCCTTTCATAATCCTCCTCGGCTGTCCTTGCTGCGTGCAGGATTTAGTCCCAAGCCGTTTATACCATGTTAAATTAAAAATATATTAAAATATTTTTTTATTTTAAAAAAATTATTTTTAATATCAGTACATCAAAATAATTTTAAAAAATAAATTAAAATTAAAAAAATATAATTTCAACCATGTTTTCAAATACTATTTTAATAAAATAAAAATATAAAAATAAAAATAAAAATAAAAAATATTCCATCGGAAGCTCCGTTGCACACGGGTATCGAGGATGTTAGTGAGCTTACAGCCACCTTTTAAGGCAACATTTGTTATTGGAGATAGACTTCGATGCAATAATTGATCCTTCATCGAGGACCCAATTGATGCTCCTAATAATCCTCTAAAATCTTCAAACTTGAGATGTCCATGAAAGACCCATTAATTAATTATATGGTGAGTTTTAGAGTTAATGTAAAATAAATGGAAAGACAAACCATATACATCACTAGAGTTCATTATTGAAATATCCACTATATATCGTCGAATAATCTCAAATTAATTTCTTTTAATCTAGCTAGAAACTATCTTTTATAAATAATTATTTGATATATAGGACAAAAACCTCGATAAATGGAAGCAAACAAACATATAAAATTACATCTGTTTGATATTTAGAACTAAAACCTTTAAAAAAGAAAAAAAAGGAGAAAAAGGAGTTGACCATTGAAAGTCACACGGAGGAGTTGAAAATTGGTTTTGTCTAAATCATTAGTCGATTTATTAATTAACTAATATTGGAAGCTTCATATAGACAAGAAAATATGTTACGTACGTGCCAATACTAATAGTGAACCCAATAAAGTTACATAAAATTCAAAACCTTCAACTTTTGGCTTATATTTTCAACTTCTTGTTCATATTTTTTTTGCTTAATTGACAATATCTAACGTTCTTTATTGAGTCTCTTCCCTCCCAAGCAAGAATTAAGCAAATTAATATCATTTTTGATTTAATTTATGATAATATGGTTTAACCCTGTGAGGTAACTTAACTAGTCAAGCTGTAAGCTTGCTTTTTAATGATTACGAGTTCGAGTTCTCTCAGAGTTACTAAAGACTTACGTGATCATTAACTTCAAAATATATAAAATTAATTGAGATTCGCACAAGCTCGGACACTATATTAATAATAATAAAAATATCATTTGTGATTTAAATTTGTTTAAATTGAATCTTCCTGTCACGTTGTGCATGAGATATGACTGAATTCCTAAATTGTGTGCTTTGACATTTGAAGTCTTCCTCGACTGCTGACCGTAAGACCCATTAATTAATTATATGGGTCAGCCAAGTTGTCTCATTGATAGACCTTTCCTTCTTTTTACCCGCAGCAACTTCGTACTGGCTAGTAGTTTCCTTGTGCCTCGATCATTTCAAATTCACTATATAAATGCCTGTGATCTCTCGTAACTTAGTCAAGAAAGCAAACAAAGATACTGTTAGAAGATAACGTCTTACTTGCCTAGCTATACATACATAGATCAAGCAAAAGCCAAAACCCTTTTGAAACAACAAGATATATTCACTGAATTATCATGGCAGGTCTTATTAGAGAGCCAGTGAGGGTGGTGATAATCAACACGCAGTACGTGGAGACGGATGTTAGGAGCTTCAAGTCAGTGGTGCAAGAGTTCACCGGCAAAGACTCTGCACCTCCAGGAAATAGTGATCATAAGCATCTAAAGAGAGGACTGTCAAGGAAATTGACATCAATGGACGAGATCAGGGCAAAAAGGGTTCGGTTGGATGTTAGTGATAAGGTTCCACATGCTGGTGGTGATCAAGTTTTGATGAGAGATTTATCGTTCAAGGAGTTTGAAGGATTGCTCAAGGAGATGCCATCTATGGATGAGTTATACCGATTATGGGCTGATATTTAAGTTCATGCACTAAACATATGTATATTTACTTAATTCTACTAATTTTTTCAGTATTTGTGTTTAATGTTATGATATTGCAGATTCCTCACTACTATAATACCTCATTAAGGTCTTGTTAATCTTTATGACTCCTCTCTCTCTCTCTCCAGTCTCCTTGCCTTGCAAATTAAGACATATTCATTAGAGCTCTAGCTAGAAAGGAAAGAATGTTCATTTTCACTGGTAATTAGCATGAAAACTGGAGCTATCAAATACAGAAAGGAGAGTTACGAACTGTAAATCAAAGGAGGAGAAAAACAAATTCTGCATTTTGTGCGGCCTATATTTTTGAACTCTTATCATCCTCGAATTTATGGCTGCATGTTTGTGGCTGCAAATGAATGAAAGAAATCTGTCGAGGACTTTTTTCTTGCCGGACTTTAAGGTTTGAAACTCCAACTGCTTGTGATCATTTATGGAGTGAGACCCATCATAGGGCCCCATAAATCATAAATGTGTCGGTAAATAATCCGTACCGAGCCCTGAAGAGGCCCGCTCTCTTTTTTCGCATCACCAATTTACAAAAAATCTCTCTGCATAGTTTTGCAAAATGAATTAAATAGTGTTTCTAGTTTCAAATTTTAGTTTATTCCTTTTATCCATTTTATATTTTTTTAATCTTTTATTTAAAAAGATAATTAAATAGTATGGCAAGATTGATGAGAAAAGAAGACGGTTTATAAATAAAATAATATTAAATTAAATATAAATGATATCAGTCTAGGAACTAATTAATTATTTTTTAAAACTAAAACGACTAGTTAATTTATTTTACAAAATGAAAAGAATTAATTTATAATTTATTTTCCATTACCATGCAATACTTAATTCACATCTCGGGAAAAAATACATAATATTGTCTAGTTCAATTCAATTTTGTGATAACATGCTTGAATGCGCGGGGAGGAGAAACCAATATTATAGAATAGAGAGAAAAATGAAAAAAAATAGAAACCATTATTATCAATGAATTTTGGTCTGAGTGATCAAGAATTAGAATTCGAGTTCGCTTGTGTCTGGAAAATGTATGATCACCCTGAGATATCATTCCAATCAAAGTTGTTAAAATCACGTTTTGACTTGTAAAATTATACAATTTTAAGAGTTAAAACATGCTTTACGTGCTGAATCGTTTGAAAAAAATAAAAAATGAGTGAAATCGGGTTGAAATCGTTAAAATCGGGTGAAATCGTAAAAAATCACGAGTTCATGACCGATTGAACGATTTCACCAAAAACACATAAACTGAAGTAAATGTTTCCCTCCATGCTCCACTTGTCCAATGCCCATTGGCTGGGTAAATGCACAGTCACTCATACATGCTTATGCCTATAACACCGATGAGAACGAGGTGGTTTACGGGCAAACAACAGATGCACACAAGACCACAAACATGTTTCAAGTGGAATCAATCACCGGCCGCCACATGGCAATGGATATTTGCTCAATTTGCTTTAGCGTCTTCTCTGTTGTGTCCTTATTTATTTTCTTCTACATCGAGAAGAGAAAGTCAAAGACGTCTCAATGAAGTGAACAGGACAACAGATATCATATCAAACAATAAGCCCATATAGCATTTCCAAGTAGTGGGTGTGCCATGTTTTATTTTCTTAAATTTGTGTTGAGCTTTTTATATTGTCTTGAACTAGAAGGAAATGAAGCTGGTTTTAGTTTACATGACATACCAGCAGATTGTTTGTTTTAAGTTTGTTAATTATTAGTTAATGAAAAATTATTTAAATTATGTATGAATTTTTATTTGAATCATGTATTTTAATATGCTTGAACTATGTATGAATTTTTATTTGAAATATGAATTTATTTTAATTTATTTTAAAATTCCTTATGATTTTACGATTTTACGATCCGTTTTTACGATTCAAGTTTAGTATCCCTTTTCTGTGCCGAGTTAAAATTATGTTTTTAACAACCTTGATTCCTATGAACAATTACTTGTAATAGGAAATTAGTTTTATTGATTTGTATCATCTGCTTTCTAAAAACTAGGAATTTTTGTATTAGATATTTTTTTACCATAGTCGGATATCCCTCACAATTCCCCAGCATTCTTGGTGGGATTTGGAGGAGTACCCTTCGTTCTTTTTTTCTTTTTTTTTTTATCCTACATAATTGCACTTGTTTTTATTCACTTTTTTAGGGATTTTTTAAATTCCCAACATATTTGGTAGAATCCAAAAATTAAGCTCATTTTAGTTATTATTACCATCATAGTT
>Ga0307517_10006333_pt1 | contig 17565 bp, 7 predicted proteins | sample 23_EM_MG_FD_194515 | JGI IMG/M metagenome (GOLD analysis project Ga0307517, IMG submission 194515) | Populus trichocarpa ectomycorrhiza microbial communities from riparian zone in the Pacific Northwest, United States - 23_EM | ecosystem: Host-associated > Plants > Roots > Unclassified | place...
CAATTAATATCAAGCAATACGGGTCTTCTGTAAAAAAAAAGACAGATTTTGAGAGACAGCGCCATAACAAAAGTACGAAAAGAAGAATGAGAATAAAGAAAAGGGATTAAAAATGCCAGGTAGAGTCTCTTTCTTGGTTTTTGGTGGTTCTTGCCGTGGTGTATGAGCCTTTTTTCCATGAAAGAGTGACTCACGAGGTGTTTGTTTGTTTGCCAGAGAGGGAGGAGATACAATAATGTGCATAGATAAGTTAAAAGAGTGACGAGTATTTTATTTTTGAGTATAAATAAAAATGTCTCATAAGTCATACATCTTGTTTTCTTGTAAGTTGTAACTGTTTCAAGCTTTGCCACGTCAACTTATTTTTGAGCCGTTGCATTTGCTGAAAAGCCTGGCTTGGAGCCTGGAGGTCATACTTGATACCGGCAGCAGCAAAAACAAGGGAACTGTTCAGCTGAAAAAAAAAGTTCGGAGTGAATTTCCAGGGCCAGTGGCTTGGTTGGGTTTCTTTGCATCTCAATTTCGGCGAAGTTTTGCTTTCTCTCCGAGACTCGAATGGCTATTGTAGCTGGTGTGTGTCACATGGTGTTTTTTTTTTTTAAAATTATAGTGATTTTTTAAAGTTTTTTTTCACATTTTCCAATTAAAAATAAAAAAAACACTAAAAATATTAATTTAATAATTTTTAATTTAAAAACACTTTAAAAAATAAAATTAACTACCAAACCTAACACCACCTTAATAGACTATTATCATTATACATTTATTGTGGTTTTAAATTTTTTTCACATTGAATTATATCTTAGTTTTAATGGCATTTATTAACATCTCTATTCTGCTTTCAATACCACGCAACGTCTTTCATTAGCCCTATTAATTGGTAGCCGAAAAAACGTTTTCCATTAACTTCTGGCTTATCCACTTCTTTTCATTACGGGTACTATATATGTCGACTTGTATTAATCCGGTTATATCTAAAATAATGTTTTTTTAAGGTTTTAAAAAAATCAAATCAAATCTCATTCATATTCTAACCGGGTTGGGCGTGTCATGGATTAAATTATCAGGCTGATTAGATTAACTCCAACCTAGTTTGATATAAAACCTAACTCGCAATAGTTTTCAGGTCGACAAGTCGATAGATTGACTTGCTAGGTTAAATCATATTTAATAACACTTAGTTTGTTTTTACTAGCACACTAAATAAGTATTTTTATAATTCTAGAAAAAGAAACAAATTTTTCCAAAAAAAAACAGGTGACGATCTGGGTTTGAACTTCAAATCCTGCTGTTATCATCTAAAGAATTTGAAAAGGATATCATTGAAGATCAATAAGCACAGGACGAATTTCAAGCAAATGCGGACCCTTGATAGTAAAAATAACCAGTCCGAAATATGGGCCCACTGGAGAAGCTCAGTACACCGGGCCTTATAGCCCAAGAAAATCCTAAGGACCCCTTGATAGTCGATAGTAAAAATAACAATGTTTAACCCATTTCAAAAAGTCCAGTATCTTTTAATTGGGCCTCAATTGACTGTACGAGGAGGAGAAACGACACCGTCTAAAGAAGGCAGGAAAATGCCTCTTCCTTCCAAAACCCTTAACAAACAGCACAAAACCCTTTTCTGTAAAAGCAACCACCACAAACTTCCCTGCCTCTTCTCAGTCAAAGCAATGGCTCCAAGCTTCGTATTTGAGCCTCCTAGCGACGAAGAAGTTGAATTGTCAGAAGCAGAAGAACTGGAAGACGAGGAAGAAGAAGCGGAAGGAGAAGGAGAAGAAGAGAAACCATCAAAACGGCGGCAGAAGCAGTCGCCTTGGGACTTTGCTTCCTACTCCGAATCCGTCGCCGAAGAACACGCTCGTCGAAGCACAACTTCCATCGATGACAAAATCTCAAGAGCTCGCCAACAACACTCCACTCCTTTAACTGAACACGCCGACGATGCTAGTTCCTCGGATTCCGAACCTGACAAACAAGTAACTAGCTAACTAACTAACTTCTTGCATTTATTAAGGAATTTATAGGTTTCATGTAATTTATTTTATTTTATTTTTCTAGGAAGTGTATAAGGGGGAAGATGACGAGGGTGATGAGGATACTAATGTAGAGGAAAGGAAGTCATTTTTTGCGCCTTCAGAAGGAACTTCTTTCCATGCCAATTCGTTTATGGAGCTTAATCTATCTCGGCCACTGCTTCGAGCTTGCGAGGCTTTAGGTTATACTAAGCCTACTCCAATTCAGGTTTCCAATTTCACCCCAATTTTTACTGTTATACATTTACTTACATTGTAGTTTAGGTTATTGAATTTTAGGGATTGTTTGTAGGCGGCTTGTATACCGTTGGCCCTCACCGGGCGTGATATTTGCGGGAGTGCTATTACTGGTTCAGGGAAGGTATGAGCTTTTGTTAATAACTTGAAAAATTGGTGCATTTTGTGTTTAGTGAAAAAATGAGTTGATCGAATAGAAATGCGAGGACTAATTCTGGATGATTTTATTTTACAGACAGCAGCTTTCGCCTTACCTACTTTGGAGAGATTACTGTTTCGTCCAAAACGTATTCTAGCAATAAGAGTCCTTATTCTAACTCCTACCAGAGAATTGGCGGTTCAGTGAGTGCTTGTGCGCTAATCTTTTTAATTAAAGGTGTGTGTATCTCATTTTTAAATATTTGATCGAATTTGATTCTGTACTTGGTGCATGTGTTGCAGGGTTCACAGTATGATTGAGAAAATTGCGCAATTTACGGATATAAGATGTTGCTTGGTTGTTGGAGGGCTTTCTACAAAGGTATTTATCTTTTCAATTTACTCAACTGCATAAAAACATGCACATTTTGTTTGTGGTGGAATAACACCAGTGTTTTTTAATTTGTTGCTTTTGATAACACCTATTATTTGATTGGACACGGTTGGAAGTGTACAATTAATTTCATATCATATACTTGCAAAATGGGAATTCCTTGTTCTTCTTTCATCAACAAGTCAGAAGTGATGTAATTGTTGTTTAGGTGCAAGAAGCTTCCTTGAGATCAATGCCAGATATTGTTGTAGCTACTCCAGGGCGCATGATAGATCATTTACGCAATTCTATGTCAGTTGATTTGGATGATCTAGCAGTTTTAATCCTTGATGAAGCAGACCGACTTCTGGAGCTTGGATTTAATGCTGAAATTCACGAGCTGGTACCTTTGACCTCTTCTTCTTTTATTACATAAGATCTATGATGGCTTTTCTGTCATTGTTAATAGTTTTGTTAGTAAGCTTAATTGTCAAGAGTCACAGTTGATCTCGTAAAACATAGCTCCAGGAATTAACAGCATCCATATCTCCTACAGTTAACAAAATTGTGCTAACTGAAATTTATGAATACATCAAAATTGTGCTAACTGAAATTTAGGAATACATCACTTTAGGTCTCACTGAGTTGGGCACATGTAGAACAAAAAAGCCATTAGTTGCTTCTGCATTTCAGTAATCAATTTTGTTGTTGTAAGTTGTATGTAGTTTCAATTGAAGGTCTTATTGCTGCTTTTAGTCTTTTATATTCAGTTCCTGGTTTATTGGCAGGTTCGACTTTGTCCCAAAAGGAGGCAGACCATGCTATTTTCAGCTACTATGACTGAAGAAGTTGATATGCTTATAAAGCTTTCTCTAACCAAACCACTGCGTCTCTCTGCTGATCCATCTGCAAAACGACCAGCAGCATTGACTGAGGAGTGAGTCATTCTGACCCTGCATTTTTTATTTCTTTTTTCTTTTATATTGACTACAATGTGTTAGCCATCTGTATGTCAGATGTGTATTGGCAAGGGTGTATTTTTGACTGAAGTTATCATGGGAAAATGGCCTTCAACTTATTTTTGGATATACCCTCTATTAATTTGATTTAACTAACCAAGAAGCATGGTTCTCTTCCACAGGGTGCTTAGACTACGCAGGATGCGTGAGGTCAACCAGGAGGCAGTCCTCCTTGCATTGTGCTCAAAAACTTTTACATCTAAAGCGATCATCTTCAGGTTGCTATTACATTATATTGTCATTTTCTTCATGAAACTCTGTTTTCTGAATGATTTTTTTTTTAAATAGCTTATCTAAATGCCAATAATTATCATGTAATGAATCTAGATGTGCGGTCTCGCTGATGCGCATATGGAAATGTTGAAGTAACAGCAATTTGGATTTGTTTTATTGTTGTAACCACCAACAGATTATCAAAATTCCACAATAGAGCAAATGAAAATAATAAAATAATCAAACACCTGTTTCTATCTGGGTCTTTGACATGGGGACCATGGCAAAAGTTGATACTGTTTGACTGGCTGACTGGCAACTTTAGCTTTCCACAGATCAAGCATGTCCTCCCTGTATTTAGACTTATCAGTTACATGAATTTAATGATCAATTTCAATTTCCTTTGGCAGTGGAACCAAGCAAGCTGCACATAGGTTGAAGATTTTGTTTGGATTAGCGGGTTTTAAAGCTGCTGAGCTTCATGGAAATCTTACACAGGCCCAGCGTCTTGATGTGAGTTGCTTAATTTGAGAAGTTGTGTTTTGCTAGTTTTGGGTCTTTGCAGTGCCTGGATATTGTTCCCTGTTGTGCTACCAAAATGTTAGAACTCTGGGGATAGCATAGTGCTTAGCTTGGTAATTTTAGATCTTCAGTTGCCTCCCGGACTTATTCATGATTACATGCTGTAGGCTTTGGAACTTTTCAGGAAGCAGGAAGTCGACTTTTTGATTGCAACGGATGTAGCTGCTCGAGTGAGTGGAAACATGAGACTTAAAACATTCCTTTTCATATTGCTTTATTATATCAATATCACCTTCTTGGCCCTTTTCTAGTTTTATTTTGTTGATTTAAGGGTTTTTTTTTTGTACTGGGGTGTTCAAGAATTGGCAAGTTTTGAATAATTTACAAATATTTCTTTCGTTGGAACTTGGGAGAATTCAGCCTCTATGTCAACATCTGGCTCTTTTGCTCACCTCTTTGTTTTTCCTCTTCTTTTTATTTGCTATAGATTTGGAGGTTGGATGATATAATGTGTACCTTTTTACCTTTTTCTTGCCTTTTTTAGGGACTTGATATTATTGGTGTTCAGACAGTTATCAATTATGCATGTCCCCGTGACCTTACTAGGTAAATACTGAACTATTTTCTGATGTTGCTTGATTATGACAGGCCTGTTCTTTTTCTGAATATTTGTTCGTCATCCTACATTTGAATGCTGTTTTTGGGTTGTTGAATGAGCACAGTGCATTGTGGTATCACCTCTATCTTTGTTTCTCTGTGCAGTTACATTCACAGAGTGGGTCGTACTGCGAGAGCTGGTAGAGAAGGATATGCAGTTACATTTGTGACAGATAATGATCGATCCCTTTTGAAAGCCATTGTGAGCCATGTTCTTCCTTTCATCTTCTAAGACTGGTTTAACTTTTCTGGCTAATTTTACCCCAGGAGATAAACAGTCTACATCCACCACTTGTCCTGGATATTGTTAATCTGGAACCATTAATTTGGCATAGTAATTCTTTCTTGGCTATTCCATTCACTCAAGCAATACTGATATTACTTCTCTTAGTGTATGAAAGGTGTTTTGTATTGGCTTTGTAGGAGAAACCATGTACATTTTTCGCACCAAATACCTAAGAAGAGAATGTTTTCATAGCCATGGAGATGTCAAATTGCACTTTCATACACTGGCTTTCTAGGATTTCCTGGGTCCTAAAATTTAAATTAACCTTTTAGCTGTCACAATAGTTTGGGCGAGAGATTGTGTTGCATCTGAGAGAATTGAATATATTCCCAGAACAATAGTCAAGGCTTCAGTAGGAAGGAATGTATTAAAGCGTGTTTATGGCTTCTGGACTAAATATCACTGGTTAAATTTACATAAAAACACACACACATGGGTGAAACATGTGTGTTCATAGCCATGGAGATGTCAAATTGCACTTTCATGCACTGGCTTTCCAGGATTTCCTGGGTCCTAAAATTTAAATTAACCTTTAGCTGTCACAATAGTTTGGGCGAGAGATTGTGTTGCATCTTAGAAAATTGAATATATTCCCAGAACAATAGTCAAGGCTTCAGTAGGAAGGAATGTATTAAATTGACATAAAAATACAGAGACATGGATGAAACATCCTGTTTTTAGTTATATAGGCTCTTAATGTTCAATTATGTTATATTTTGAAAGCAGATCCCTTAGTATTAGTTAAATATTTTATCATATAAATTATATATGGATTCTCTCATTAGAAGGCCATATCCTATATGATCTCATTTAAGTAGGTTTTTGAAAGGAGAATTTGGAGATAGTCCAACTCTTCATTAGTTCTGCATGAAGTTGCTAATGTTAAAACTAGAAGTTTCACCAATGTGGTTGTGGAATATGACTCACCCAGAGGCCATGTTGTTCGTGTTGTTCATTTAACAGGCAAAGAGAGCTGGTTCAAAGTTGAGGAGCCGTATTGTTGCAGAGCAATCAATTATTAAGTGGTCTCAGATGATTGAGAACATGGAAAATCAAGTGGCTGATGTTCTTCAACAAGAGAGGTCTTGATGGGATTATGTTCTCGTGGTTCTTTTAAACAAAAAAATTTCTTATTTTACGCTTAAGTTTTTGATGTTCAATACCTGCAGGGAAGAGAGAGCAATAAGAAAAGCTGAAATGGAAGCAACCAAGGTATTTAACCCTTCTCCAATTAGACTTCTTGCCTGTTGATCTTGTCAGAGATATAGTGTACTTCATAGTCCATAGTTATAACTTGAGTACTAGTCTTCTAATTTTTATTTTGTATTTCTTTTTTTTTTTGCCATCACATTGTGTTGAAAGTCTTTACTATTGGTGTAAAAGTATTTTGTGACTTTGGAAACTGTTAACCTGAGAAAGCACTAAATTAAGTTCATACACTTTATGATTCTTGCAGGCAGAAAATATGATCGCACACAAGGATGAAATCTTTTCACGTCCCAAAAGGACTTGGTTTGTAACAGAGAGAGAGAAAATGCTCGCAGCAAAAGCAGCAAAGGTGTTTTATATACTATCACGGTTGTTTTATGTTATATGCCTTGTTTGTTCAAAACAAATCTGTCCCAGATGTTCATAAGCTGGAATTTGAATTTATTTTTTTTGGCCATTAAGATCTGCCAGTACCATAGCCACTCAGAAGAAGACACAAACCTTGTCAACATAATGATTTCTGGAAGGTGTTGATAAATAATGCTAGGTTTTATCTGCTGTCATATGGCAAGGCTGGATAATGCATTTAGTATATTTTCTTAATCTCCTTTTATACTTTTATCCTCTATGGGGACGGGAATCACGTGAAGATGGTTTTTTATGTTAGAGGAGATATGCCTCCTAAGCAATAATGCTATTCTTCTTTATAAATGGAATACACACAACCATAGTATTTCCTCCTGTGTTAAATGATTTACCTCTTTCAGTTTCACTCTCAGCACTTCATATGAAGCAATCTTAGTATGAGGTTAGTTTCTCCTATTAATCAAATGGTGTCTTCAATTGCATGCAGCAGTCATCAGTTGAAAAAGAAAAAGGTTCTGGAAATGAGGTGATGAGTGCCCAACAAGCCGAAGACCTTAAAATGAAGGAAAAGAGGAAGCGAGAGCGTGAGGTGATTTTTGTTCTTGTCTTGTTTTTTTGTTGTTGCAATTTAATGCTATTATTTTCTGATTCAAAAAAATTATTCTCACAAACATAACTAATTTCTGCTGAACAGAAAAATTTACCCCGTAAAAAGCGTCGAAAATTACAAGCAGCCAGAGAGATGCTAGAGGATGAAGATTTGACAGAGAAATCAGAAGTATGTGTCCCCTCATTTTCTGTGAGCAAATATCATGCATGTATATAATCTTGTTCTGTTGTCTATGGCACTAGATATTTTGAATGGCTAATATCAAACCATAAGGCAGATATGTGCAAAGATGTTTCTGTAGTAGGATTTTGAGGTGGCAATTTTTATGTCAATTTGTCAGTGCTTTTCAGGTTTTCATAAGATCATTAAACCAGGCCAACGTATTTCAATGCTAACATTTTATTACTTGCAAAAGTTTCTTTTATGCTCCTTGCAAAGTGAAATGTGTTGCTTATATCATACTGCAGGGCAGTGGAAAAAATAAGAAAGAAAAGACTGGACTATCACTAGTCGATCTGGGTTACCGGCGGGCAAAAGCAGCGAAGGCTGTGAAGAAGGCAATGGATGCGGGCAAGTTTGTGCAGAAGAAGGGTAGTAAGAAATCAAAGCAGCCTCCTGAAAGAACTCAATCAAGGACAGAAGAAATGCAGGAGCTATTCCAGAGCGATATGAGTGAGAAAAAGCAGAAGAGAAGAAGTAGCGGAACAGGAAACAAGAAGTCCAAGAATTCATTCAAAAGCAAATCAAGGTATAAATCAACTTAATATTTCTTCTTTTCTTGGCTTTTATGTTTCTAGATCTCCTACATACTGTCTATAGCATAGAATCAAAGCTACAGGAGACATATCTCAATCAACGCAGGCTAGATAAATAGGTTGTCTTGGTTAAGCCGCAGCATAATATCTCTTGCAGTTAACTGTAGGGTGACTCACAAATAGTTTACCACATAACACAGGTCTCTAATATTTGCACAAGCGTTATGTATGTGATGTCATAGATGCCCTATGTTGTGTGAATAAAAGTACTCTTGGAGCTTACACCATCCTAAGATTCCCAACCATAAAATACGCTATGCTACCTGCGTTGTCATATAATGCATTATTACTGCAGCTTTAATCTCAGTGATAGATTTCTGATTTGCCACTTCCCGATGCCAGCAAAGATACTTGCATTGATGAAATTCTCAAAAAGTGGACTTTAGATGTTATGGATTGCTTTAGAGAGGACATTCCAGAATAATACTCTCAGACTTTTTACCTACAAGTATCAAAATAATATTTTTTTTTATCATTCCAAGTACTGGAACTCAATACTCATCGATACCCATTTTCTTTTTTCAGGTATAAGCGCAAGTAGCACCATCAAGTCGGCCATCAAATTATGTGGTCATTTACCTCTATATTATGAAGGTTCTGTCCTTTAGCTGCCGGTTTTAGAGGAAGAGAGGCAGGCAGGCAGACAGTAACCGATGATGGTGCGTATGTGAAAGCATCCTTGCAAAGGACTTGTTCATCATCTCCCCCGATGTTTTAAATTTCCTTCCTGTATTTTTTTTCCTGTATAATTACTAGGAGGTATCGAGACCTAATAACAAATGTTTTCCGGGGTCGCAATATTCTGGTATTTGGCCCACAAAGTTTTGATCTATTATGCTGCCTTGTGGTATCGATTGGTCTCTGGGCCTAACTGCTCCTCCTGATTTGCGTTTGGTTTCTTGATTATCATCTTTGATACAATGCAACTCAACTTACCTTATGATACAGGAAATGCTTGCTAAAAAAAAATACTACTTGCGAGCAGCCGGTTAATAAGGTTTCTTGTCAGTATTACCTGCTCTTCTATTTGAATTTTTAATGGGTTTTCGTGGGATCAGGAATTATAAGGTCTCTCGGCCACAGGTCCACAACTAGTTCTGATATGGGCGAAACTTGCTTCTCAATACGTTAATTTTTTTTAGAAAAAAAATTACTTTTTTGATTAAAACATTGTTTTGATTTATTTTTTTCACAAAAAAAAACGAACAATTTTTTAGTTCATCTTTCTGAACCGTGACTCATACCGACCCGTAAGAACTAAACTTTCTACGTGACTTGAGTCTTTATATTTGTGGCCTCGAGGGTTTTCTGTTTTTGAGCTCATAATATCACGTTGCTTGGCTTTGATTAATCAACGGAAGCTGCTAGTCTTGTTTCCTCCAAGAACGCTGCAAATTGACACCTCCACAATCCGTTGGGAGCTTTCACAGATCTTCATAAAGAGATTTATGTAATTCACCAATCTGGGCCTCAGCTGCACGCACCATTCTGCAATAGAAAATCAGCAAAGAATTCACGTACCCTTTGATTCTGTTCGTCAGAACAGGGAATAGTAAACTACTGAAATTAAACATACGCCCTTCTATACAAGAGAACTTGAAAATATATATATAAAAAAAAGAGGAAAAAGAAACTTCAAAAAATGAAGCTAAAGACAATTAGTTCCTTTAAATTTCTGTGCTATGTGACGAAGATAAATTACAGCTACATGTACCAAAGTTTCTATGATTGCAATTGCCTTCTATAAAACACAGAAAAGAGAAGTAAGAAACTAAACCAAAATGAAGAACAAATAAAAACCCTAATCTTCTTTTTTTCTCCTGCTTCAGCTATTAATCTCATGAATCATTTTACATTCACAATGCCCCCGGTTTTATTCTGCTTCCCTCACTTAGGCCAATCAGCTTAGGATGCCTCGTTCGCAATCCAAGTATGAACCAGCTTGATCAGACTTATCAACTGATTCCAGGAGTTGGCACGCTGACAATGAGGAAGTTTCTATCTCCATGGAGGTTGAGGATGCTTATGTTGTAAAGATCAAGCGGGCTCCCACCCACTATCCGGTTCCTTCCTTTTTCCACCCACCCCAGAGCTTGAAGAAGGCTGTGAGCTGCCTTGGCCAGGCATGAGTAGCTGCCGCAAACCACCTATGCTTCCCCCTTCCATCGTAAAACCAGAATTTAAGTCAAAGCTAGGCCGTGAGGGCCCAGCACCATTTAAACCTAGGGGTGCTCCGCTCATGCTCATGAAGAATGGTTGCTGGGAGTAAGGAGGAACAGCTGGTGTAGAGCCCATTATTTGAGGCATGACAGGGGCTCCTCTTGAATCCACCATATAAGGGATTGAGCCAGTAGGGCCATACATGGCCGAAGAGATGGGCATGGCAGGTGCTGTTGCCAGTGCATTGAACCCAAAAACAGGAGAGTGCGTGTATGACACAGAGGGGACAATACCCAAAACAGCTCCCATTCTTGTAAGATTTGCGTCCATTGCATGTTCCAGAGGCTTGCCATTTGGCATGGATGGAGTATGAGGAATAAAACCCTTTCTGTCAACTTCCATTCTACTCCCCACTTCTACTCTAGTACCCATGATAGAAATAACAGGATCACCTGGTTTAGGTCCTCCATAAGCACTTGCAGTTTGGGAAGTCTTGCTATGATAGAGCCCTTGATCCAAGGAGTCGTTCTGGAAGAAAGGACTGTCATTCAAATCAAAGTTCCTCATTGAAGGCTGCCTTGAAGACGATGACAAAGCAGGAGATGGACTGCGATGGCCATTCCACTGGTAAAAGAGCCGTCCCTCCAATCTCAAATCTGTCGGTGTAGCATCACCATCATCACTGGTACGATTTAAATCCAGGTTGGGTCTCTCTGGTCTTCTTGAACCCACTTCCAAAGAAGATTCCCCGGAATGGAAGCCTGATGAGACTGGCATTTGTCTTGACGAAATCAAATCCATGACCTTCTCCTCTCCACCCCCAGCCACATTGAGATCAATATCAAAGCAAACCTGCCTTCGTTTTGAACTGTTGCCGCTACCCCCAGTCTCAAGTGTCTTGTCCCCATCAGAAGTCTTGCGCGGGGAAGCTGGACGAAAAGCACTAGTAGCTGCAGAACCTCTCCATCCAAGAGTCCCCTCAAACCGCAAAGGAGCTACAGGTGATCCAGAAGCTGCTGCAGGTCTTGAAGCTGAAACAACAGAAATTGGGGTGGAGATGGTATTCACGGGGCGATCCATGTCTTCAGAACAGACTTCCTCATTCAGATCAAAATCACAAAAGCCTTTCTGTGTGTTAACTTCTGGTTCTTGGGCCACTTCAGTAACCTGAGAGGACTCCAGGTCATGCATGCCATTCTCTGCTTCATTTTCCAGATTATTTGAATCAATCATGCGCCCCTCTTGTTCAGCATGTGTCTCAAAAGGCTGATTTTGTCTGGTTGGCACGTTTTCTGGAGGGATCTCAGTGGATAGGTCCTGTTTTGCATTTATGGAGTCTGGGCTACCTGGCTGCTTAATACCACTTTCCATGATTTTCTCCGAAGATGAGCTACAGGATTGTTCTCTGAAATCTACAACTTCTCTCTCCACTTCTTGAGCAACTTGTCGAGCAACTTCGAGAGCATCAACTATGCCATACTCAAGCTCAATATTAGATCTTCTTCTGTCAATCAAATCTGGACTACGTTTATCTGTGGTTGGTTTAGAGAAATCAGAATTATCCTCAGCTCCATCACTGCCATGTTCTCTATCATCATCACTGGCAATGTCTTCCATCCGTGGATAGAGACTCCCTAAATTGTCAAGTTTTTCCAACACACTCTTGTTGCCAGACAAGTGTTGTGAAGGGTCAGGAGAAAATTCACCATCTTTGGCAGTAGAATTAAACATAGGTGTTTGACATTGATTTCTATTCTCCACTTCATCTGTCCCAACCTTTGATGTAGATAAAGGTGCTGCCACATCACCAGATGCACTTGTACGGCAATTATCCTCTTTGGTGTCAATATTATTTTGCAAAGCGGATCCTGTCACAATTTCCTGAGCATTGCCAGCAACATTACTCAAGGAAATAACTGCAGCTTCCACGTTACTAGAGGCAGCTGATTTATCAGTAAGCATCTTTGGAGCTTCCGAGTCTGGTTCAGCTGTGTGTCCCTTTGGAACTGCTAAACTATGTGTCTCAGTAGAAGCAGCCCCTTCTACAGTACTACTCACTTGGGATTTTTCTTTGAATGGTGGGCTTTCCTGGTCAGATGTTGACACAACAGGGGGGGAACGGGGATCTAATGATCTATCCACAGAGGTGGTGAGAGGATCTTGTGTTCTATTCTCCAAATTTCTATGGTCTAAATTTTGATGATCACAATCATTTGTTTGAATTTGTACATCCTGGGTGCTTTCTGCTGGAAGACAATTTGAGCTTCTTGATTGCAAACTTTCATCCCCGGTTTGTTCTGCAGCATTGTTTTCTACATCAGCCCTTCTGTTTGAAAGGGGAACATCAAGAACAACACATTCAGTTTTGCCAGTGTTACTGTCTTTCATTCCGACATTATCAAATGCCCCAACGCTCTGAACATCATGGTGAATTGCATCACTAACCTCACCAGGCTTCCAGCTATTGAACAGTGCCCTTGCCCTATCCTGAACCCGAGAACTATTGTGGTCAAGTAAATTATTGACAGTGTCCCAGACCCCTGAAGTAATAGACCTCTCCTTGTCTATTTGCAGCTTTTCCAGTGCTCTTAACAATGCAGTAATTGACTCTTCTACAGAGCCTTCACCTGTTTCATTACTGAACTTCTGAGCGAGCTTTAACCATCTATCAAAAAACAACAGCCCATCTAAGTTAATAAAAAGATCAAGACAATCTTTATTCTCTGTAGCAGCAACTGTGCTTGCAACAGCTGCCCATTGCCTGGTTGCATCTCCAATGTTTTTCACAACAGTAAATTTCTCCTTCTTCATTACAGCAACCAACTCATGGACTCGTGATGGGGTTGTGAGCCCATCCTTCATCTCAGTCAGTGTAAAGAAATCCTCGAGAGTCATAATGAATTACATGCACTTCCAAGCATTGAAGAAGTCCTTGTGGCATAATAATCTGCTCTTTTCCATCAAGAGCCACGGTGGCTTTTAGAACTTTTTGCAGGATTCCCTGCAAAAGGAATGAAATAGAATTCCTAAGCAGATAGTTTGAGACAGTATATATTAGCTGACAAACACTTATTATACTTCACATTAGAACTCATTAAAAAACATGTACACAGAAACTAAAAGAAGACTAACTAAAACCACATAAACACATGACATGGGCTAAATCACTCATTACAGAACATCCAGTGTAAGTAGAAACCAGAAAAAATATATAATATAAATTCAAGGACATCCAGAGAATGTGTCAAGGATAATTCGCCCTTGGTTCAAAATACTCTTATTCATAGAGAATGGAAGCACGGATGTAAAAGAAACGGTAAATGGTTACCCACTGAGAACAACAATACAAAAAGGGAAAGTTAATTGGCCTTCCATGTTGAGTATAAATTCCATTATCAAATTTAGCAAATACTTGCCTCCTCCTCTAACACAGGTTATACGGTACACTAGAACATGCGGATGGTAGATTGCATGGAATCTGACAAGTTTTAGACTAGTAATCATGGGACAAATAATGGCAAATGCATGGCAAATCATATAATTAGTTTGAATTTGGAATCTCAAACTGATAGATATTGTTTGTGCAGGGTGGAATAAAACAGTTGACCATTTTTAATGCAGAATTTGGCAGGGCTGGGTCACTCACCACTCCCAAATAAGTATTTTGTTACTGTCCCAACACTAGGAGACTTACACCAGAGCATCAGAACATTAAGCAGAAAGTGCATAGCAGTTGTAAAGGTAAGGCACCATTATCTTCTTTCATCGCGCACCCAAAAATAGTACAAAACAAAAGATTACATGGTTATTAAGGAGATACTTTCTTGCACTGTTTTTACTTTGAGAAACACATTCATCGAATAAACATTTTATAAGATTCAAACATACAGGTAAAACACCAATGAACTACACAAAATCAATCGACTCATCATTGCTTTATGAAAGCACGCATGGTTACTTTCGTATGTCCTTGGCACAGACCAGCCTTTTTCAAATGCCTAACCAGGAAAGAGAATTCAATGCATGACATGCATAGCATACTTTACATTATGCTTGGCATATGTCACCACAACTAGTATGTGGTATGCATGTATTTCATGAAGCATAACAGAAACACAGTTTTATGACCAGCACCGCTGTATGGCAATTTGCTTCATGTGCACAGATCAGATAGTGAATCATGTTCAACATATACCGGAGTCCCTTCACCAACACTTGCAAAGAGAACACACTAACAGCATTTCCAATAAAAACACAAGTGATAGAACTGATCACGTAAACCTACTGATGTAGAAAACATAAAATAATCAGTATATGAACTTGATGACAAGCAACAACAACAGGAAAACAATGGCAAACCCTAAAACCAATAGTAATACTATCTAAAGATCAAAGCTTTTGTAAAGCATCCACCACTTACACACCATTTCAAAACCGATAGACTCATAATCAGAGAAAGGAACAGTAAAGTGAAAACCCACTAACTGAATAGGAAAAAAAACCAAATTTCAAAGACAATCAGCTCGAAACAATAGAAAAGAACTTACTTTTCCATCAATTTCAGCCATGACATTTCAAAAACCCAGTAACAGCAATGAGAGAAGATCAAACCCTAGAATTCAAAATACCAAAAATGGAAGAAATCAAAAGAAAACCCTAGGTTTTTTATATTGCTTAATATTAAAAGATACGGAGTAAACTTAAGGAGGTTTTGTGAACTAAATTAAGATTATCCTGATTAATGCTAATCGATATGTAATTAAATAACAATAAATCTCATAAATGGAAATGGATTAACAACAAAAGAAAAACAATTAAATTTTCAAAAATAAATTAAGAAAGAGATTTTACCTTGATGATAAATTAATACAAGGAGAAAATGAAATTAAAACCCTAGCTGGTGAGTGACACAGCTCCAAGACTCAAACTTTTTTGTGTGTTTCTCTCTCTAAAAAATTATCTGTCTTTTAACTTTCTCTCTCCCTAAAACGGAAGTGTTTTGTCTTTATTTTCTAAGGTTTCTAACATAAATAAAACCCTCGCCTTGCTGTTCTCTTTGAGGTTACCACTGAGAGAGAGGAGAGAGGACAGGGCAGAAGAGTCATGTTGTTCTTCGAGTTTGTGTTTTTTCTTTTTAATTTTGAAAATTATTTTGTTTAATTTTCTGGTTGGTTTTAGCTCAAAGTTGGGTAAATGCACGTGCGATGCGTGCGATGGAACGGTATGTCTTGGAGCCGGTTCGGTTTATTAGTGACCGGGCCAGGCAGCTTATCTGGTCACCCGGTGACGATGGCAGCTTGTTTTAATTTCTTATACGGAATGTCCTTTGTTACTTACATTTTATCAACACGTAAGCACTCCACTAAACTATATTTTAATCTCATTTTTACAACGTTTTAATTGGGTGTTTTTAGTGTTTAATATTGAAATAAATTCAACACGCCTTTGGTTGTCAAATAGTTGACTGCAACAAATAAAAAATGGGTTTTTTTTTAATTTTATTGTTTTTTTTAAGGGTTTTAGAGTGGTATTAATTGTTTTGTGATTTTAAGATGAGAGGGTGAGAGAAAGATAAATGCTTGAAAAAAAATGGATATTCTATTTGACCCTTTTAAGCTATTTAACAACAACAATTATTTCTAATATTATGAGAGTTTCGTGATAACACAAATTGTGTGTTATTTAAAAAAAAAAAATTGTTCTTCATTTTTTAATTTTAGGGTCTTAAAATAGTGCTACTTGTTGTGATTTTAAGATGAAATGGCGAGAAAAAGATAAAAATTTGGCCATTTTTAGCAATTTGACAGGAACAATTATACAAGCTTGATGATAATACGAGTGACTGGTTATTTTTTAATTAAATATTAGCTATTTTATTTAGTTTGCACAATAAAATCAACATGCTGCTTCTGATATACAAGTATGCACACCATGCTGGATGTTATAGTCATGCCCTAATGACAAATGCCATGTTAGAAATTTCTAGATACCATAACGAAGTTGAAGTAAGAAAATTCGAAGTATAGAAATCAAAACAAAACATTATAAAATCTACAGGACTAAATATAGTGTTTATTCTAAAGATAAGTGTTGTTTTATTCTATATACTATAATGAAGTTGAAGCAGGAAAATTTTAAGTATAGAAGTGAAAGCGAAAATTATAACATCTTTGAAGGCTAAAATAAAGTTTAGTATAAGTTGTTTAAGAGTGGTTATTTTTACATTAAAATTTTTTTTTTGAATTTTTTTGAATTTTTTCTTTTATTTTATTATGATTTTGAACCATTTTGACATGTTAATATGAAAAATAAATTTAAAAAAAATAAAAATAAAAACTATTTAATAAATTTTTTTAAAAAAATATTTTTAAAATAAATATTATTACAATTTGAAATAACGTAAACTTACTAACATCAACTTACATCGGGTGGGCTATGTGTGATGTGATCCGAGGAAAGGAGACGGACAAGTGTAGAAGCAGAAAATTGAGAGGAGGCACATCGTTGTCTCTGTCAATTGTGTCCCTCTATCAGTCACTTGTGGTATGCACGATTGATGATGTTAAGAGGGGGGATTTTGTGCACCAAAGCTCATGAAAACCGAGCAAGGGACTACTACATGTGCTCTGCATGCTAATGTTGGTGCAACTTGAAAGCCCCACCACGTGTCGAGTGAAAATGAAAATCCATCTATTTTAGGGCCCAAGATGCTTGACATAGCATGTTTGACATTGAAATATGCCTCTTTCGCTTCGAATTTGGACACCAACTAGTTTGTTTTCTTAATCCATGTACTTTTTTTTTATATAGAAAATGTCAACCATTACAAAAGGTTATTAAAAAAAACCAAAATACAATAAATAAAAACAGCCATATTAAACTCAAACCAACTTTGACAAATTGATTCGAGACTCTCGGTCA
>Ga0307517_10006334_pt1 | contig 17564 bp, 19 predicted proteins | sample 23_EM_MG_FD_194515 | JGI IMG/M metagenome (GOLD analysis project Ga0307517, IMG submission 194515) | Populus trichocarpa ectomycorrhiza microbial communities from riparian zone in the Pacific Northwest, United States - 23_EM | ecosystem: Host-associated > Plants > Roots > Unclassified | place...
GACTTCAGACCTTTAATCTAAATATTTACCATGATACGAGAGAGACCTGAAGCGAACTCTTGTGGTAAGTATTTGAAAACCGCGTTGAACCGAAAATGCACGCTCGTACTTGCCGGACAGCGGCTTCCGCAATTGGAAGATCACATGATCTATTTAAGCTCCGCTCCGTAGTGAACGTAGTGAGACACCGGTATGAGTAGCGAGCCCGAGAGATTGAGAAGGGAGTGTGGCTTGATTATCGGAGAGGGCGTTGCCACACACAACCAAAGTCGCTTCCGTGGATGCAGATCGACTCAGGAGTCCTACACTGTAACTTCCCTGTGCATCCCGTCGGACGGGCTATTCGTTGTCGGGATTGGTATAGTTTTTATGACAGTTCGTCCCGCAGGCTGATTGTGTTGCATACTATTTTATCAACCCCCCCCTGGCTCTTCAACTTTCTATTTAACTCCATGTGTTCGTTTCATCGTTTCATCCTGTCTATCATGTTCACTTATAAGATCGGGTCTTTGTTGCTTTTTGGCTTGAAATTCCGAACTTCGAAGAATAGGGGGGTGATGATCACCTCCAACCACTGTTCTCCTTTGTCCCCCTCTTCTCCGTTTCAACGTTCTGACAGTACCTCATAGATATAACCTCAGACAACCTTTACCATTGGATTGGACATCCTGGAGTCGATCAATGGCCAGAAGATCCGTCAACAACCAGTTTTATGCACCTCCTTCCGTCACCGATCAGGTCTATGATCACCCGGCCAGGAACTGTCATTTCTTTCTCTGGAGACGTGGCGCAGAATATGAAGAGGGGTACAACAGAATCGTTGGTTGGTTGGAATACGGCGCCCACCTCGAAACGCGCTCGTGAACGAATAAGGAACATTGGATGCCATGTGTTGTGCAAAGTGGAATATGTTGAATTGGCGGTATGTACATATTTCATCCATCTATTCGGTGCGTTGCTTTGTTGAATAACTGATTTCGCCCGCTACAGGCATCCCCAGCCCGGCGGGCGACACCTAAACCCAAATGGCAAGAACGTAAATGCTGTGAAGTGGATGTGGGCAAGGAAGAAGAAAACCTCCAGTTTACTTCGAACCTGGCGTTCGATGCCAAGGAGGGAGACGAAGTAGGTTTGAAGTAGGTAAGGGAATATATGCGAGAAGACGATGGGAAAACACACCTCCGATATCGGTGCTAAGTCGGCCCAGTCCTGACATTTGAAGTCCAAGGTACGCGAGGATCAGACATAATGAATATCACACCGGTACAGAATTGTCGGAAACCTGTAAATTACCTAATCAGATAACTCCATGTCTGATTAACCTCTGTCAAACCTCTGTAACCTTCAAATCTCATTCTTTCCGCCTGAATTTTTGCCTTGGTAATCGGAATTAGAGTGGGCATGTGCTTGCATTAAAATTTTGGGCCAATGGCCTCTTGTTCAAGTTATAGTCCTAAAATATTACAGCCTCATCTGATGGGCAGCCGGGCTAGGTCGTAGCGTTTTTGCACGAGCGCATGTGAAGAGCACCCTCCCAAAAAATGGAGGGGAAAGAGTAACATTTGAAGTCTAGAGGCACTAATCCGACATGTTCAGACAAGGAGTTATCTGATTAGGTAATTTACAGGTTTCCGACATTTACATGTACTAGTAAGTCAGGCGGCGCTGAAGGTGGATGGGATATGGCGAAGAGTCAGGACAACAAATGTGTTTTGTTTGGACGCCGTAGGGAAGCATTGGAGGGTATGGACACGCGAGGTCGTTGAGCTGTACCTGCATTCTCGAAAGGATACTGCCATACTGGGTAGGGGGATGAAATGCCTTCTGCCCGGGCCCTTCTTCTGTTTCGCCGGTATTGTCGGAGTGGAGGCAGCTGGGAGCCCCGAGTCGAATCGTGGGCTCGAAGAGGAAGGAATGTGCGGAGATGTGGTAGCGGTAAGAATCGAATTGAGCGTCGCGGGTGAGGTAACCGCTGGCGTGATCCTTCGACGGCGATGTTGTTGGCGAGTTGGTATTATGTAGGTGGTGGTGACGACGGTGGTGATGTCGATTCTGGCACTCGTCCTGGTGGAAATGAACGCGGTTGCCAACACCGCCTCCTGAGGATATCCTGGAGGAGCGAAATCTTCTTTCCGGAGAACAAGATGAGAGGCTTCCCGAATTCAAGCCGTTAGGCTACGGCGTTGGCGACAAAGTGAAGAGAAATAAATCCATGGTCGAAACGCATGCCTTCAGTAATCTTCATCCTCAATGGCACGGTCCACCTTTACGGTGATGGCACCCTCCTTTCTGACCTTCTCTATGGCTCGGGCGATGAGGTTGGTGACGTAGACATCGCCGTTTGCTGAGATGGTGGCGACCTGGGAAATTTCAGCAGTGACGGTGATAGTTTTGGTGTGGGAAGGGAGGAATTTGAGGAAGCGGTCGGCAGCAGCTTGGGAACCTCGGCAGAGATCCATGGGGTTGCAGCCAGCAGCAAGGTTCTTCACACCCTCGGAGTAGGTTGCACAGGCGAGAACAATTAGTCTCCTAAAACAGACCTTATGATATATGAGTTACAGGGTAAGGAATTCGACGGGAAGCCCATACCTTCAATTCCCGGGTCCAGAAAGTCTTCGGTGGATTTTGGATCAGGCTGCGAGTGAAGTCGCCTGCAGAGTTATTTCAGCAGCGGGACATTCTCTAGAGGCACTGTTTTGGAAGTACCTTGTACACCAGCAATCATGTAATGGTACTTTGCATGTCGACTTTCCCTGTGGAGCGTCAATCTACGATGCAAGAAGGAAATAAAGGGCCCGAAAACTCACGATATGATTCCGAAGGCGTGGTACTCAATTATTGACGAGCGGCTGATTCGTCCCAGTAACCGTTGTTGCATTCCACGCTTGAAGCGAATGATGGCCACCTTCGGCGAAGGCTGTAGGCATTCAACATATTATTTTCGGTATCACCAGATTGAAGAATAAAGCACCGATCACCAATTCGATATCCACTGGCACCTCGCACGAAACACCAAGGAAGGGCGATGCTAAAGCAAAGTTCTCGTGAGCTCCCGTCCAGGACCTGCGGGTTTCGCCCTCACAATACAGTCATTCCCATGGTAAACCAGAAATCTTGGTGATGTATGAGGGCCACCCCATTGAGGTTCCATGAGCGAGTAATAGGGGTTGTACGTATCTCCAAGAATAACGAAGATCCTTTGTGAGGGAGGTTAGTCTTCGCAGAGGCCGTGAGGAATGGAGACCCACATGTGCAAATCAGACCGAGCCATCCCACAAAGCGATGATGGCGCTCGAAGACACTGCGAACCATGTATTAGCATCGGAACGGGGAGCAAGGACGAAGCCTCACTTGTGGTGAGTGTTTCGGACCCATGGGAAAGCGCTGAGAGCACTAATCATGACTGCAAGATTGGTAACAACACCCATTACTAGTACTGCATCATGGGTGACGCCCAGTTTGCGGAAATTATTTACGACTTTGAAGTACACCTGTAATCTGAATGCAGGAACGGCTCAATGAGAGATGCATCCGGGAAGATGGAAAAAAGCTTTTTATCGCCATTGTGTCTCGTCGAATGTCAATAAAAATTGAAATGTAAAAAGGTGTAACAATTATTCGGCTTCAGTAAAACTGCGCAGCTCTTGCAAATGTTTGGAGACCTCTTCCTTGAAGATCGCAATTTCTTGGCTGTTTTTCAATATAGCGCGGACGGTGTCTTCTTTCAGGCGTGAAATTTTCTCGATCTTTTCCTGATAACTGGCAGTAAATATATATGTCAGATCGCCATGCTTTGAATCTCGACCGCAATTTACTAAACCTGAATTGTAGAGCCTGTAACTTCAATTTGACCCCCTGGCCGTTTGCAATTGCAGCAGTTCTGGCGTGCGCCAAATCGCGCTCCAGTCGTGACGCTTCTGTGCTCGATACTTGTGCTTCTTGCTGTGCGGCCTAAAGTGGGTAATTAAAACGATGAAAGGATGTCATTTTAAAGAAATAGCGACATACGTCTCGCAAGTCATCAGCCTGTTCGTTCTGATTGGTCGCCTTCTTCTCCAACTCGCAAAGTTCATAATCCAGATTCTTACACTCGGTCGTTAACTGGTCGAGTTCATTGTTGACTTTCACAGACTCGTTTTCGAATGCCGCCCGTTCCAGACGTTTAGCTTCAGCCACGCTGCTGAGAGTAGGTCGAATAACCTTACGAATGTCCAATCCAAATAATAGTTGTTGTGGATTCGAAGAGGCGCTGTTAAGCTCCAAGGAGAGATCAATATCCTGCCAAGGTTCTGTTGGGGTAGGGTAAAGTCCCAGCCCTGAGAGCAGGTTTGTGTATGTGTCAAGCGCCTCCTCAACGGCCGCAGCCCGATTGGTGACGTTGATTTCTAGGCTTAGGACAGCCCTATGTGTTTCTGCGATTTTTTGCTTTAGGTCTTCCAAATTCCTGGTTAGCGTTTCCCGGTCGGCGTTCATCCGAATGACTTCCTCGGGCGATAGATTCTGGGATTTCACGGTTTCCCCGAGCCTATCCAACTCCGTTCGTAGATTTTCCAAAAGCGCCCCTGAGCAATCAATGAGTACAATATCAGACTGAATTTTCCGTTAAATTCACCCCCATTGGCCAATTCTGTCCTCTCATCCTCGATATTTTTTTCTAGACGACGCCTTCTTGTTTGGTATCTTTCGAGAATAACCTTGAATTTTTCGCCATCGCTTTTGAGCTGTTGGTTATGAGTTTCCAGTTCTTTGACGTTGGGCTATGGGAAAAGTCAGACCGACGAAGTCAAAGATCATGTAGGATGCTCACAGCTGTAGATTTGAGCTTTTCATACTCCCCCTTGGCTTTTTCCAGCCGTGCAGCCTGCTGATCCAGCTCTGTTTGTACACGCTCATTTCTTTTACCTGCTCTGGCTATGAGCATATGATAAAAAAGAGGAAAAGATACCTACTGTAGCGTTCTTCCATCACTTGATTCCATTCGATGAAATCATCCTGACCATCGAGCCAAAGTGCGTATGTCGCTTCGTGGTATTGAAATGCAAGTGTTTTGTGACCATATGGGTCATCAAATTCCTCAGGAACGCGGGCGGGGTCCTGAATTGTGGGATGACCGCTGCGAAAATATGCGGCGCGCATCTATTAATGAAGAGTAAGCATGTCATTAGAGTGCAAGCCACGTTGAGGTACTTCGCAGAGTTCCACCATCCAGTGGAGAACGCCAAGGAGGTATGGCCACGAGTGAGGGCTAGCTACGGCTGCGAGCCACTTCGCATCGAGCTGGTGGGCAAAAGGATATCGCAGAGTTTTTAGGGTCGAAATGAATTCGTCTTCGAACCGAGCACCTTCTTTCAAAGGATGGAAAGGGTCCAGTGTTAAAACGAGGATGTTAAATATGGCTCGGTAACTTTTTCCTTGCATACTCGTGAGCGCAGTCATTGGGATTTCACATTCAGACCCCTTGAGATAATTATAGACATCTTGACGCATCTTTACTTGAAATGGTCGGTCTCGCAGAGGTCGGTTGTCCTTCAGAGCCTGACTACTGGAGGGTGGAGCCATCGTCGCACCGCCAGCCCATATTGAATCTCTTCGCACAGAACCGGGAACATATTAGAGGTCGCTTCGCCAGGTTGGAGGAATTACACACTTTGATAATGGCGTACGCCCATAATTTGGTTTGCTTGTACTGGGAAATAGTGGATTCACGTTCTCCGATCTCAGCATCGATTGTCGGTTCGTTCCAGGCACAGCCGGAATGGGGGCGCGCAGAGGTCGCAAGTTTGGCGCGGGCTTCTTGACTGTTGCTGGAATAGGAATCCCAGACCTTGCATTGGCAAGTGGGTCTGTAAGGGGCTGCATGACTCGCCGTCTCGAATCCATGGTAGCGCGTTAAGGATGTTCAAGTTGTTGTGCGTACCGACGCGTCTTCTCGCGTTGGTTTTAGCATGTGATTTACTACTCCAGTTTTTACCACGCCCCCCAAAATGACCGCTTATGGAAAGCCCTTGGAATAGCGAAGCTGCCGTACACAGGACCAAACAGTTTCCGTCCTTGTCTTCGAACCATCATGAACGTTTGAACTTTGAACGTTAACATCCACGTTTCGCTCGTGGTGAATACTATGTTACTGCCTGTTCCATTTCATCCTTTGCCAGTTCTTCGTCTCTCGCATTGTTAGCTCTTGGCGCGGTGGCCGTTTCTCGACCAAAGCAACATTGCACCAGTCGCTCCCACTTACATGGTATTTACGCCCTAGCTCGAGCTATGTCGCAGGGTGGTCTGCGGTTTTACACCTCGCCTTCGAGAGGTGCATGATACTAAGGATGGAACGAAGAACAGATGAACCAAACGCACTTCGGTGGGGGCACGTCAAGGCAGAGACCTCACTTCGACCATTGTTTTCAACTCCTGATTCATGAAAAGTGAACGCAGAACCCAGACGTGTAGAGTGCTGTCTCTTAAGAAGGAAGACTCCAACAACGCAACCTCGTCCTCCGTGTACTCTTCCATTCGACGTTGGCATCCGCAACGCAACATTCACCATGGCCATTTCCTATACAAGTACTGGCACTCCACTCGTCTTCGAGCTGCGTTTGTTAGGTTACGCTGGTTGATGGAGAGATCCGTCAGGCGTCAAGGTGTGCTTTCTTTCTTCGCGTCCCCTCTCCTTCCCATTGAAGCTCATTCTGTTCGCCTGTATCCATCCCACCCTCAAGTCAACACACTGCCTCCTCACTTTCTTTTCCTTTGTTCCACTTATTACCCGCCATAAATCCACTGCTCACGTATGGTTTCGTTTTATTCATATAAAGGTACTCCCCTGGCAGGCTTTGACGACCATGGATGGGGTACTAGTGGGGTTCTGAATTATCGACGGGGGAGGATCCTAGTGCGGTATCCACTTCGACCCGGCAACGGTATGTGCTCTCACTCTCGGGGATCCATTTTTTTGCTCGTCCTCCCGTCATTCATTGCTTTCCTTGGTCACAATCATTTCCTTATTGACAATTTCCTTTCGAATCCCACTCCCGACTTCCTTTGCCACGCACATATCACAACTCGAGAGTTGAAAGTATGTACTCTTATTCCTCATTCACGTCCGACTACTCTAAATGAGTTATTGCGTACCTTGACTCCCTTCTCCATCTTTCTGAAAAAACCCCCCTCAGTCCGTCATTCCTTCATCAGAACACCATTAGCTAGTTCTAATATAATGAATCCTTTTCTCTATCTAGATTCAAATTCAAAACCTATGCACTGCGCTAGGTGCGAGCCGCAACACCCGCTGCATGCACCTGCGATGGTGGTGCCCCCAAGTACCCACTCCCAGAGTGCTGCCAGATCGATGGAGCCACTGCGCACGAAGGCCATATCTCGGCGATTGACGAACACAACAAAGCGGGCAGCGATAATCTCTCATTTTCTTGCTTACGACGCGTAACAGTGGGCAGGGTATCAATTCGACAACGGCGGGTTTTGTGCTCTTGTATCGCAGTCATTGGTTCGTCTCAGTTCCTCATGCGAATGTCGTACTAACAATAACGGTTTCTTCGAATAGGAACCTACAGGCCGATTTGCGAGCCATGGACTGCGCGCATCGAATTGAACAGACGAAGCCGGTATATGTGAAGAGAGTGTCGAGGAGTGCATGTTGGAGAGGGCGGTGCAAACATTTGATCAGTTGGTTTTTCAGCAAGCGGGGGGGCCCCCACAAGTTGTCGAAAGTGCGTCATTAATCATTTAATATTAATATTAATGGCATTTTGGTTTGGAGGTTAATTCAATGGTGTTTAGCTGCAGCGAATAAAGAGTAAATTTGGAGATTATCAATACTTTGGACGAGTGAGTATCTTACTTTTTTGTCTGGCGTCTTCTGAATTTAACCTGCTAGCGAAAGAGGTTTGGTAATCAAGGACGACGGAGTCGAATAGCAAATACGACGGGTTCGACCTCGACTCGGAGGATCTTAACGACTGTGCGGCAACGGGAGGGCGAAGACTTCGGGGCGGGGGTGAGTATACGACTGCTTTCTTTCTATCTCGTTTTCGCCTCATTATCATTGGTTAGCTTCTCGAAAAAAACACTCAAATTCAATGTGCTCTTATTGAAGCGTGAACGCGCGAGTCGAATTATTCGGTGGACAGTTAATCCAAGGACACGTTATGGGCGGAGTCGCCGAAGATGGCTAAGGCGTCGAAACAGATCGCCATGTGAGTTTTCTTGAATTCTTCTTTTGACTTTTGAGGTGTTTCTGTCCTTAGGATCTTAGCGATATACAGTCAGCAATCCCTTCGAAATTGGCGGAGTTGCAGGAGAGAGAGTTGGCCCTTCGCAACGTTCGTCTCTTTTCTTGGCTCTTGCGTGTTATATGTGTATGACTTATATGTGTGATTTCAGCCACCGAATGGGACCAACGTAATGACGAGAGCGCCAGGCAGCAGAACAGCAGAAGGTACGCCTGAGAGGCTTGAAGAGTGAGGGCTGCAGAGTTGATTGATACAGGTACATAACCCGAACTTCGTCGCGCTCGCTTTATTTCTATTTTCTTTTTCCCATGCTGATGATTATTTTATTTTAGTTAGCCGAACCTTTCGAGGGAGGGCTTGGACTTCAAGGAATATTATATCAAGCACGGTTTCCCGGAATGAAGGTCGACGACACTTCCAGCAGCTTATCGTGCGCATGGAGACTTATGGCGGGTGTGTTTTCAAAACCTTTTTTCTCGTTTTCAGTCGTGGATGAAGGGGTGCCGATGCGGAAACCATTGGCCGACGAGATTCAGGACAAGACTCCTTGAGGACGTCGCAAAGTAGCTCAAAGCGTTGAAAAAGAAATCTAAAACTCTGGGTTTGATTGTATTGGGGAAGGCGACAGTCGAACTGGTGTAGACGTACAAGAGATATTGTCGGATGTGAGTGGGAAATAAGAGTATATGCTTGCGACTGAAGATTCGGTGAGAACTAAATGACGAACGAATGGCCTATGACCGAGAAACAATAAGGAAACGAGCCAAAAAATGGATCTCTGAGAGGGATAGCATGTACCTATGTCAAATATCAAGAGAATTCTAGTCTGGTCGTTTACAACTGCACTGGTAATCCCACTCGCAGAGACGTCCGTCGTCGTCAAAGGTCGCATCGGCTGTTGAAACACTTGGAAAGCAAACGAAGGCCATCACATGACGTAACATACAGTGGTGGGACAAAGAAGGAAACGGAAGGCGAGGTGGCATTGAGGATGGCGGGAAGGAGAGGAGATAATATACACTCGCGACCTTCCAAATGCTAGTGGGTAGGCAGTAGACGATTCCCGGCACGAAAAAAAGGGTCGAAAATTAATAAACAACGAACGAATGATCCATGTCCAAATAATCTTATGATACAGCCCGCCTTCAGATGGTCCTTTTTTCATGATTGTCGATTGGCCGCATAGATATAATGCATCTGGTGGAGGATAGCGCTGATCCGTCTGGGGCAGTGGGTGTGTAGGATGAAAATGAATTGTGAATAAATTCTTCAAAAGTTGAAACGCTCACCGGCCGTCGTATAAAATAAATCAGTGACAGTCATGTGGGCGATCTGGAGGCTGAGTGAGAACACCTGACGCAAACGGCGAACACAGAAACCAGCCCCTTGTGGGCATTGGAAAAACTTGCCCTCGACTGTATAATAAAGTCTGTATTGGGAAGGCCACAGTCGCGCTTGTGTTACAGGCGACGTAGATATTGATCAAGCAGGGGACGATACTGCAGGGATAGCAGGCATTGCGGCTCGCACGCGTGCATAGATTTTGAATTTTAATCTGAATAGAGAGAAGAGATTAACTTAGGCTAATGGAGTTCGAATGAAGGAAGGAGGGAAATTTTTTCAAGAAAAACGGAGAGCGGAAAAAGGGTACGCGAGCAACTCATCCCAGAGTGGTCGGACGCGAACGGGAAATAACTGTATCTATACCTTGCAACTCTCAAGATGTGATGGGTACGACGCAAAGAAAATTGGAAGTTGGGTTGGAGATAAATAACGAGCGAATGATCTACGACCAAGGAAAACGAGACACAATGGGAGAAGAGCAATGGAAACGAATCCCCGAGACTGAGAGCACATACCTTTGTCGAATATCCGCCCCCTCTCTCATTGATTATTGATCCCAGTCAAGATACTATCCGTGGTTCCAGCAAGAGGGGAAGTACCGGTAAAGAAAATGAAACGATCCGTGAGCCCTCAATTTATGGTGGGTAATAGATGTACAGTAGAACAAAAAAGAAAATAGAAAGCGAGGTGGCAGTGGGTTAAACCGAGGGTGAGATGAAGGAAAAGCGCTTCGATGAAGGGGAAGAGGAGACGCCAAGACAATCTATCCTAGCGACTCTCCAGACGCTAATGGGTAGCTGCAGTAGAAAATTTCCAGCAGCAAGAAAAGTTGGGAACAGGATTGCCAAGGAGAATAAGAACGAACAAATGGCCTATGCACAAGGGAAGTAAGGAACAATTGGAGAACGAGCAAAAACTGGATCCCCAAAGTTGAGGGTACATACCTCTGCCACAGAGGGGATGGACAGCGGCCTACCCCTCCCTTGTTCATCGTTCATATCGCTGCTTTTAACCCCAGTCTCACTAAGTAACATCCGTTGTCAAAATGCCACCGGCCAGAGAAGAACCTACGAAGAAAACAATTCAGTAGCATTCAAGTTTATTATGATGGGTAGCAAACGGTGTAGTGAGAAAAAAAGACGTGGGTTGCATGGAGTATGGACGGAGTACAGCTGGTCGATGTGGAACGAAAGCAGGCGCGTGAAGAGCTCACCTCGACCATTATTTTCACTAGGAGAATCTCTGCATCAGCCGACGTGATCCAACAAATAGGGGGCTCAATAGGCGTACAAAACTCTGGTCGATTTCGCGTTGAGGGCCTTTGGTAGTGGACGACCATATGATTCAGAAGAGCAATCGAAGTGGATTGCAGATGGATGAAATGCCGTTACATAAGGATTCAAGGTACTGTAGTAGTTTCCCACGCCCACGGTTTGCTCTTTTCTTCCATCCTACCCCTGATGGATCAAAATCCACTCGCCTTTGAGCGCTGAGCTTTGTTGGACCACTTTGGGCGATGTAGAGATCTGCTTGATGAAATAGCAGCCGTCAAAGTGAGCTGGCCGTCTTTGCGTCTCCTCTCGTTCCCATTGAAGCACTGTTTACCTGTACTCCATCCCATCGTCGATGCAATCTGCCTTGCTTTCTCTTTATTTCTCCTTCCACCACTCCGTCTACTACCCATCAAAAACTTCTAGACTAATGAACGGTTTCCTTTTCTTCACCCTAGGTACTTGGCCGCTGGCACTTTCGTGGTGGGACTGGGAGTAATAGTGAGGTTGTGTACGATCAACAAGGGTGGTCCACCTCTGACCACAGGTATGTGCTCTCACTCTCGAGGACCCATTTTTTGCTCGTTCTTTCGTTCTTTGTTTTTTTTTTCTCCCTTAGGGATGGACCATTCGTTCGTTGTTCCGCTCCCTTCCAAATCTGCTGCCGCGTGCGTATAACGGCCTACCGCAGCTATCCACTGGCATCTGGAGAGTCAGAAAGATATAGTTTCTTCGCGTCTCCTCTCCTCCCCCATTCAACCGCTTTTTGTTCATCCATTTTCAATTTATCCCACTTTCCATTTCCTTCCCCGTTCGACCACCTCCTCCGACCCTCATAAACCCGAGTGCTAATGAACTACCGTTGTTTTCTTCCTAGCTGCTTCCATGGCCTATGAAACTTTGATGGCCACCGATATCGCTGGGAGCGGGACTCGTAGGGTCCTGAACGACCTCCAACAAATGTGCTTTCACTCTCGGCGATCAATTTCCCCCTATCAGTCATCGTTTTCATTGGACATGAGTCATCCGTCCGTTTTTATTATTCTCTTACAACCCTACTTCCAACTCGTTTTTTGCGACGCACCGACCACGAAGCGTCGCAACGATATACTTTTATTGCCCGTTCATGGCCGACGCTCCAAGCGAGCTGCCTCTCTACCGGCTGGAATGGAACATGGAACATTCATTTCAAAAGTCTAGTGCATTCTGATGGAACGGTCCCTTTCCTTTTTGTTAGACCTTTATTGACAGAACGTCTGTTTTTCTGAAAATTTTACCTCCCTCCTTCATTCGAACGCTGCTAATCCTTCTCCCTGCTTAGATTTAAATTCGACATCTAGCGCTGCATGCGAGCCGGTAGTACCGTGAATGCCTGTTGCACCTGCTGTTATTGTCCTCTGTTTCCCTCCACATCAACAAATGTACCACCTACACCATCAGCACGACTGCGGCCTTCCCTAATGCAGTCAAGCGCAAGCTTTTCCAGTGTCCCGATGATTGCTCGGTGGTCGCATCATTTTGGGTAGGTGTAGGGTCCTATTTCGACCCGGGTGATGTCTTGTAGCATTATCTCTCCCCTTACACGTCTTATCCTTATCTCTGTTCTGTCGAACAACTTTTGGTTACATCCCATCACCAATTAAATCCATCTCGTTTCTCTTTCGTTCGTCCTTCCACCACTTGGTCTACTGCCATCATAAACCCGCAGGTTAATGAATGATATGGTTTATTTGATAGATGCCTCCCTGCCCGGCGGCGTGTTGATGACGATGGATGTTACTTGGGATCCAGTTTTATTTGCTCGTTTTTCCCGTTGTTTCTCATGTTTCTCTGACGTATAGGTAATTCATTCAGCTTTCGTTTATGTGTTGCCAGGTCTGTTCCGGGCTTTGCTTTGCGCTGGGAATATCTACGATACCGCAGTTACGCACTAGCATCACGAGAGTCATATTGTCATTCTCTATTCATATTGTTTTCCTCTGTCTCCTTCCTTCATCTGAATCATCAAACGCCGAATATCATTTTGCCCATACATCCATTTTTACACCCATTGTCCGCTCTTCTTGGACTTGCGCCATCGGTACATGTTCAACTATCGAAACAGGGAATATTTCAGAACTCGGCGAATCTCCGCAACCATCTCCCCGGTCTTCCAAAATTGTAATAGTTCAGAACCCCACTACATTCTTCCAATCCCAATACCAATACCAATTTTCGTCGTCGTCAAGGTCCCATCGGCCAGGGAAATATGTACCTAGGAAGAGCAAACGAAACCGTTTGTGATCATTCGATTTATGTTGGGCAGTCGATGGTTGATGTAAACAAAGGGGGAAATGAAAAGCGAGGTGGAATCTAAGTTAAATCGAAAATGGGATGTATATGTGTGAAATAAAAATGCGTCAATAGGGAAGGAGAGAAGATATGAGGGCAATATATCCTTGCGACTGTCCAGATGCTAGTAGGTACGATCTTTAATAGTTAGACTACCATACATGCACGTACCACTCATCCCACGTCTTTCAGATACGTTCAACTGTACAGTATTCTACCCTTACTTCACTCGCCCATCCCATCCTCAACCTCTGACCTTTTGAGAAGGAGATAATAAGTGAATTGACGAACATGTCCCATCCATCTCAATCGCACGATGTACGATCCGATGTACTCTACAGCTTTTTTGGCAATTTCCAGCTCCTCGTCGGTGGTAGAGAGTTCCATCTCCAACGTGCCCTATGGCAGCTGAGACTAATCCGACTTGCTCAAGGTCCTTCTTTGTCGCGTAGATGGGGTCGGGGAGTTTCGACACAGGAACGCTGTACACGCCGTTAGCCTCATATGGCGACCTTTCAAATATACGGCTTCAAAAAATAAAATAAAAATCACACACCAAACATCTGTTGTCCACGCCCGACTCCCCTCCACAAGCGACAGCGTCGAATAAAAAATATTCTTCTGATCCATCCACAACTCATATGTTCTCATTCTGTGCCAACGCGAACCCAGAACCACCGTGTTTCTCGGCGATCTGCGGTTTCTTTGAGAGATGCATTGGACGGTCCTTGGAATTTAAAGAATAGGCTGTTTTTTTCGGGCCACTTGAGTTTCGCCATTCCGTAGTTGTTGATGGCCTTCATAGAGATTGCGTGTAAGAGTTCTACACATTCTGGGAACAAGAAAATATGTTATTTATATCATCGTCAATATCGTTCGAAAGATGGAATGAAAAGAAAAAAACGCACGAATACCGGCTGCCCGATTAATCACGTCGATCGAAGCAGCTGTTGCCGAACGTACGTCAGGAAAATGGACAACAGCGACATTGGTGGGCAATACCGGCGCCAGCCTAATGGTAACTGCGCAATATCCCCAAAAAAGGTATCAGATGTATCTCGATTAAGGACGAGTGAAGCACCGGTAGGGTTCAAGTTAGCACTCACCTTCGGTTACGATGCCCAACCTCCCTTCCGCCCCGATGAAGAGCTTGGTCAGGTCGAACCCGGCGGCAGATTTTCGCGATCTGCGTCTGGTTTTGATGATTTCTCCTGAGGGTCGTCGGAAAAATCCCAATTAACAGATATATACTTGCGGCAACTGATGGTCTTATAAGGTTTGATCAGTTTGCAAAGGCAGACATATCACTAGTTTATCAGACCCCGTAACTTCACGCTAAGCACCGGTACATATAACAACTGTTGATAACTTTTCCCAGGCAGGAATATCAGAATCTTATCAGTTCGTATCACTCAACACTAATCTCTGGTATTCCTCATAACTACTTTTCCTGATTTCATTTGAAAATGTTCTTATTTTCTTGGAAGTCAGGAAGTCAGAAGCATTTACGTTAGACTCACTGTGGCCTCCATTAGTAGGCAAGTTTGGTTCATTCCAGTTCACGGGTTGTGGATGGATGAATGGTCCATGGAGTCGGCAGTGCTTTAATTTGCAGGCATGACGTAGGTGGAGCGGCCCCACAATTATTGAGGCCACGCAATATATAAAGGCGGCCATTACATTCGCACCCCAACAACAGATTCTACCCACCTACAGTGATGCCCCTTCAACGAGGGATTTTTTCGGAAGCAGGCTCTACTCCAGAGGCGGCTTCGACAGTATGTTGGTTCCATCCATGTTCCACAGTGGCAACTTGAACATCATACTAATGCCTAACAGCATAGCGCCTTAATCTGTATTCGCCACACTGCGACATTCATGGGGGCTCAACTTGGAGTCTTGAACCGGGACGTCGAGCGGACTTAAAGTTCGGGAGGGAACAGGTGAGTGGGACTGGACCATATTTACATGTTGACAGCGCGATCTTTCTCAAGGATCAGGTCGGCAGATGTGCCCTTCTTCCTTCTTCATCCGAAGCTTCATGAGGGTGAGCCTTTCATACGTTATACTCACCGTCCTTGAAAATCTGATTTTTTGCTCAGATCTACATACCCCGGGGAAATAAGTAAGGCAGGGCTCAGGGGCATTGCTTGGTATCATATTTTACTTGCTGTCGAGTAGTAGTTCTGTACCTGGCTTGAAATACTATTTATTTGACTTTATTTTTGGTTCGAAAACGATGACTACGATGCATGAATGGAAGAAGGGCTGCGGTACTAGATCATAGCGGGTTTGATAAGACGAAATCAGTACTGTAACTACTGATACACTGACTCCGCACTAAAATGTTCTATGAGAGGGACTCAGCGCCATAATTACCGGTTAAAGCGATAAGGTCTGTCAGACCCATAGGCACGTTCTGTGGCTGGAATCTTACCCGAAACGCTGACGATCTTATATGTACATATGGGCACCATATTGGTGCCTGTATGTTTTTCTTGGTTTTCCCGACAGGTAGAACAACGGACTATGGGTGATGCAATGGAATTGATCTTGAATTGATCGTTGGGAAGGGATTTAATGGATTTCGACTGACCGCGTTGAGGAACCATTCAGCTTTCGCAGTTCCATCATATCGAACGGCATTGGCTACACAGTCAACAATGAGCACTTGGAATAATAGGTAAGAACGGTGGAATACGAACACCCCGTGCTTAACATCCCACCAATTGTCGCTCCTGGGCCTGGGTCAATCTGGAGCGTTATTAAAATCTAGATATATAGAGAACTCGTCTGACAATGGCGGCAACAAAACGCACGGGGAAGAACAACTTGATACCTATAAACGAATGGTCTAATAATATTCCATACGCACCAGGAGCCCTAATTGCCAGTTTATATTGTTAGAAGAGTGGAGGGGAACCTAATCATATTGAGAAGACTGTAAACACAACTCATCAGCGAACGAGGAAACAGACTCTCACATGCCGTACTTGGGTCCTAACGAAAGTAGAATCATGACCAGTCAGCACTTGATTCCGAAGGGTTTTTAAATTCAAAATTGACGTACCCCACGGCGATTAACTAGGATATTAATTGTATTAGCATCAGCAGTCAAAATCGGATGCACTGGAATCATCATACCAGTGAGATATGGCTTGGGGCTTGGAGTTGTCAGAGCTGTCGACAGAAATACGACAGCAATGATGACAAGAGGGTTGAGAGAGAATTTCATGATGGGCTGGACTTTTGCGACAATCGATAACTATTAGTAGGCGTTTGATGTATTTCCAGATTCCTAGAATATATATCTTTTCCTGTCCTTTAATAATATAAGGGATGATCTTGCGACGTTGCCGCTATTCCCTACATGATCAAAAATCTTCTAGGAGTTGGGTTCATCACACAAAGTATCGTTTCTTGGAGCGTGTCGTGGATCACGGGTATGATAAGGATATTCCTGAACACCAACACGAGGTGTAGGAAGCTTGGAAATCGTTTCGGATCCATAATGCCATGTCTGAACACCCATCACGGGTTGATCACGGGCCGGGGGATTCCTTGACAGGCGATCTCAGGCGAGCGTGGCTTACAGGACTACCGGTAGCAGGTATAAACATTAAGAGGCTATTGTTGTGATAAGAGGACGCGCCTCACCTTTAATACTATTTCGTACACATGATGTAGACTCATCTGGCTATCATCAGCGAAGCGATCAAAGGCACCTACAGGTAGTCTAATTACACTAGGTATCTCCCGTCCACCGTGAAAATATACTTCTTGTAAGTCTAACTGAACAGGTCGTTGTAGTGGCACCAGACATCATTCAATCGGCTCGTTCGGGTTTCGTGGAATGACCACAGGAGGGAGTTGTGGAGGGGAAGTAACCCCAACAGTGATCTCGACGAGTAGTTGAGCTGGTGGAGTAACTTTTGTCGAATTCTACGGTCTCCGCTTGCGTTTTTCGATGGTCATTTGTTTCGAAGAAGTCTCAGAAGGATGCGACGTCGATCCCCATAAGTCTGAGGAAGAGTTCAGTGCATGAAGATTCAACAGTGGAAAGCGAGCAAAATACTTCAAATTCGTATTCAGATCGGGAGAAATCATCTTCCTTGGTGCGTGCGATTCCGTTTGGGTCAAATTGAACGAGAGGATATCCGCCATTTTGACTATCGATAAGATTAACATCAATCTAAATCCCATGAAAAAAACAGGTCATACTTCCAGGAGCAATTAACCCGTAGTTGGAAACACCCATGTGACCTGTCACGTGGGCGTGCCTTCTTGTGGACAGCGCCAGCGCAATGTGTTTATCACTTAATTACTTATTTGTGTTATCACCAACATACTCTTAAGTCATTCCCTCGCCTCG
>Ga0307517_10006335_pt1 | contig 17563 bp, 25 predicted proteins | sample 23_EM_MG_FD_194515 | JGI IMG/M metagenome (GOLD analysis project Ga0307517, IMG submission 194515) | Populus trichocarpa ectomycorrhiza microbial communities from riparian zone in the Pacific Northwest, United States - 23_EM | ecosystem: Host-associated > Plants > Roots > Unclassified | place...
ATGCGTTGATTGGACTCCAGCGTATGAGATGATGGCCGAGAAGTGGATTGAATGGGATAAATTTCGGATTGAACACGGCATTCCGTGGCACGACGACGTAACTTAGCGAACAATACTTTCGGAGAGACCTTAGTTTCAGAATGACATAATTTATATGCTGGACAGAAGAACACACCAATAACCTTGTGCATTTCCATTGCGAAACTGCCACGACCTTTCAAGTCCCGTATCGTGGTATATCGTGACAAGACAATAATCTGCCGTTCAAAAATAGGTGAGGTTAGAGATGTTTTTGTGAATGTTCCTCTAGTTCGTCTATCGAGTACAGTTGTCATTAAGTTGGTTGATATATTGTAGAATAAATGGAAGATATCAACTCCCAGCCGTTCTGGGAGGTGCCATAAATGCCTGAATGGAAACTATACCTCAGCTAAAAAGAACCGTAAAACAAAGAACAAGAGACTCACGGCTAGCCCAAAGCTTCATAATCTTTGAGCACCGTACCCGGATCCTTCTTCGAGTGATCACGTATCAACTGGAATGTATATTTCGAATCGCTATCGTCGTCGTCGTCCGTATCCTCAATAAGATTGATCAAGCTCTCCAATGCATCCTTCATGACCTGCAGCACGAAATTCGCGGTCGTCGATATTGACTCCTCGTTCAAAGTCTGGAATGCAGAATGTATCTGCTCAGCTGCCTTGGACATAATCTGGTGCGCTTCTGCATCAAGGTTGTTTTCGCTGCCGCTGAGTTTCATTCGACGTGTGAGATCGCCGAACAGGTCATCGACCTCCTCTGTCGGAACACGCGTGAAGGACTGATACAACCGCTTGAAGTGGGCGAGTGTCGCGACGGGGTCATTGAAATTGACTGTATCATGTTCCATATCCACGCGCTGAATGTAGATCATGCTGGCTAGCAGGCCGAGCGCAATTTCGCTGTCCTCGACTAGGTCATACGTCGTCAGCAGGGTGAGCAGGTTTAACAGAACCAGAGCACCTGAGATACCCAACAATTTAGTCAAGCGTCCAGAAAACCGGTTGCCAGAAACATACCAAATGCAGCCCCCACCAACCGCGATCGTGGCTTGCCATCCGCCCTAAACCGGATTTTCGCTAGCACACCGGATTCTCGACTCTGCTGAAGATATTGTGCTCGAGGTGCCGACGCGCATATTGAACGTTTTGGTATCTGCAGACTTCGCCGTATGATGTTGGCTGGTCGGAAGATTGCCCTCCAAGCGAGCATGGGTTGTGGAGACGAGACGAGCTGCTTCGTGGAAATTACGCAGGACACTTGTCTTGAAATTACGTAAGTTTTTATGTTTTCTGATGAATCCTCACTGGCACTGGATTACGGATTCGTATCTTCGAACACAAGGGCAAGAGAAGATGTACACTGCATTCTCAATTTTTGACTAACGATACAAGGCACTGCTGTCCGGTTTTTAACAAAAAAATCCACCTCACTTCCAGGACCTTCCCATGTCCAACAAGAAATTCCAACCCTAATTATACAAACCACCGGGTGGCTAAACCACAGACGCATCGAGCGTCGACGGGCTTTCTAACGAGTAAAGAGCAAATTCGAAAGCATCATTCAAACAGCCCGTTTCCCTGTGAAGATAATGGGATGTGGTCAGTACGATTTGAGGATGGCAAAGAATGCACGCACCCTCGTTGGTGGCGGCTGTGGTGGCGGCAGCAGTGGTGGCGGCTACACTGGTGGCAGCAGCAGTGGTGGCTCCAGTGACAGAAGCATCCACGGTGGCAGTCGCTGCAGATGTGTCTGAAGCAGCGCCAGCAGTGACGGTCACGGTCTGAGGGAAAAAAATCCGTCAAAAAGATTGCCCCAAGACGAGATGCAGGCAAAGGACATACCACCGGGGCTGGGCACGCGGTCGCCTGGTCATGGATCACAAAAGTCAGCCTCAGGCAAATGTTGCACAAATTCAAGAAATCTCACTGCTCCAGTTTCCGCAACGCCGGACACAGAGGCGGCGGCGGTATCGGTAGCCGTAGCCGCAATGCTGTCGGTGATCGTAGCAGTTGCAGCGTCGGTGGCAGAGGCCGCTGCGGTGTCCGTCGCAGTAGCAACAGCTCCACCACATTTTTCGACAACATCGGCGCCAGCAGCGACTGTCTGGTTGAGGCTCTTCTGGGCTTTCGTTAGCTGCGACCCAGCAGCACGGGCGTCAGGGGGGCTATACGCAAAGCGCAAATTGTCAAAAATCAGGAACGATATAGACAAGCAAGACTTACGCTTGGGCGCCGGCAAGGGCCGTGTTCGCACTGTCGAGACCAGTCGTGAGCGAGTCAAACACCGTTTGAGGGGTGGCCGTAGCGTTTGCAGCGTCGGCTGCTGAAACGTTGGCAACACTGGCGACTGCGACCTGCAAGTCAGTCGCAGCTGTAGTGACTGAATCTAGGAGTGCTTGATCACTGGTTACAGATAACATGTAAGCTGGGGAGTTCAATGATCTAGGAAAAATGAATCACTTCTGGGCAGCCGCGGCGACTCGCTGAAGAGCTTTGTTTGCGGTCTGTGCCTTAGTGAGCAGCTGACGCTTAGCAGCATTGCATGCTGCTGCCCCGGCAGCATCGTTCGCGTCGTTACCAGCGTTCGCGCCGTTGCCAGGATTTGCGCCGTTGCCAGGATTTGCACCGTTGCCGGCATTCGCGACATTCTTAGCATTATTTCCACGCTGTACGATGGGAACTTGAGAAAGAGGGTTGTTTAGCAGTGAAAGCAATAACGAATCTGAGAAACATACTAGCGTTGGTGACAGCACAAGCAAAAACAAGAACAGAAAGGAATGTGCTTGCGAATTTAACCATGTCGAGAGAAAGCTTCCAGAAGTGATATAATAAAGGGTAGAAAAATTGGAATGGACAAAGAAAAGGTGAACGATGGACGATGAAAGGGAAGAAAATGGAAGTGAGGTCGACTCAGAAAAGACACCAGGTCAGGTAAAAGACAAATGCCAAGTCGAAATGAGAAGAGAATGGGAACTGTATTCATGAATCTGTCGTGGAATTTATATGATTCAGAGCTACGCCTGTCAGGGGATGAAGCTCCGAGCTGCCCCAAAAACCGTCGAGATGACGACAACTATCAGATCTCCGGGGAGTGCCAAGATACCAAGCGCTTGACCATTGGAATTTTGTGTACTACACATGCATCAGTGACCAGAGCAGGTTGGAGCGCAAAACTGGCATACGAGAACTAAACCAAGGTAGGCAAAGTACTGATTTTGAAACTGCAGAAGAACCCAAAAAGAAAGAATAGAAAGATGCCGTCAAGGGCATAAAAAGGGGTCGATGGAGGTCGATGGAGACGACGTGCGTTGTTCTCGTTGGTTGAAAGTGACTCCACCTGTTGTTAGGGAAATTTACAACGCAACTCCACATACCCGTGTATGATGATCACACACAGATCGAAGAAAGAGGATCATAGACTCTATCATGATAGACGCGAGGTAAACCATTGCCGTTGGGGCTTCTCGTCATAGCAACAGGGGGCCTCGATGGATCCAAGAGCAGTTGTTCAGGGGGGTAATTTAAGAAAGGGTAACGAACTCATGAGATCAGATGGATCATGGGAACCCCTGGGGCGTCAGTTTGAATTGCGAAGTGTGATATATATAAAAAGCGCAAGAGTAAGTGGAAACTGACAGTCACGTTTTCGGAACGGGAAAGCCCGACCGAGTGCTTTGCTAACATATGCGTGACTGTTACAGCTATCCCGTGAGGGGACTTTTGTCACTTCGGACTCGGGAGATTTAGAACCGAGTATTCTCGTTGGCAGGCGAAATGGACAATTGTAACCTCCGATCCCACATTCTCCGGAAAGTCCATCAAGAAGACACTCCGTCGACGGTCTCCCGTATACAGAATCGAATGTATATTCATGGCCCTAAAATCCTCTGAATGCTAACTTGAACTTTGACCAGACTTAGAACAAGGGCATCTTATTAAAAGTTTCAACTTGAAAGCGCTGGAAGGACTTGGATCCTCAGCGGAATGCCCACAACAATCGGACTTCTTTGTCGTCCGTGATTCAGTGGATTTGAACCATGCTACTTCGAGTCCCTTATCATGCCACCAGGGCCGGCCGCGTCATGATCATAAGAACCTGGTCTCTTGTGCACTTGCCAAATTCAGGCTTGTTACGACACCACCCTTCTCTCAGCCCACCACTGCGGCCGTCTCTGGTAAAACACCAGATAGACGCGTCCTTCACGCTCCTTTTACTTTCTAGTCTCTTCCTCTGACCAAACCAGTGCACTCTCTTTCTTCTCTTTTCGTTTCAGTTATATTTGGTTTCAACACGTCGGACCGAGTCATCATGGATTTTGAACACAGATCGGCACATCATCTAACCCGGAACGCCCTCCCATATGGATCTCTACCCCCACTTCGGTCAAAATACACTCCCTCTGTGGTCCCGACTAATCGTCATACCACGCGAAGCGTCGCGCGGCGGAAACGCTCGACCGAGCAAACCTTTTTGACGGAACATGTCATTGTGAATCACCAAGAAAACAAAGGCATCCTCCAGCAGCGCAGTAACTCGGCCATTCCGAGCGAGTCAATTCGAGTCCGGTCTACGAAACCCAACAAGCCTACGCATGCACCCACTCCTTTAATCAACGGCGCCGGCGCAGCCAAAAAGATTTCGAAAGTCAAACTCTTCCATACTTCTCCGACGGTTACATCTACCTTGGGCAAGAGCGCCAAAGGTCAACGCAACTCAGCTGCTAAGAAAGCTGCCAGGTCTCGTCCGTCTCTTCCCAAGCCTCCTCCACCCACCCCCAATGTAACCCACGTCGACATCGTTCCCAACACCGCGACTTACACAACACCTTATTTATCAATTTACACCTTGGATGATCTCTCGCGTTGGGATATGGATTCCATTCCCTCCATCCCTAGCCCCCCTACCAGTCCTGGAAATGGTTCCCCTTTCGGCTCTACCCTTTTCTCAACCCTGACCGATGACGATGAACTTCTCTATGATGAGATCCCCTTTCCACTCACCCGACAACCTAATGTTCTCAAAAATATGGGAGTCAAGAAGTCTAAAAATAAGGCTCGAGCCCACATTGACACAACCCTCGGCCGTCACGTCATCCTACCTCGCGACAACTCCCCACCGGCTCCGCGCAACCAACCCCAAGAACAGAGCATCCTTCCAGGTCTTCCATACCCTCTACCGCTTCGGACTCTTTCCGACAACACCGAGAAACCCCACTCATTATCTACGACGGCACCTCCGTTGGCCCAACCTCAGGTAATTCCTTCGCCACAGCCAAATTCCGGTCCCTCCGCGTCAAAGAAAGATACCTGGGGATGTATGCACTTGGGAGCGGCGGATTGTGAGCTCTCTATTGTCTTCCCATCAACAGCACATTACGAAGTATGGGATATGGGTGACGAGTACGTCTTATTTATCGTTGATCTAAATATACACTCTGACCACTCTTTTGTCTTCAGCGCACATTTCGCATGCCCCGCCCTGCTGTGCCTCATGGCCAAAGACGCGTATTCCTGGTCCGGTCTGCCACTGGCGCTCCCCGACGTAACCCTCATCGACATTCGATGTGAAGACCTCCTGTTACCGTCTCGAAAGTCAGTATATGACCCAGACGATGAGTACAGCACGCAGTACACAGGAGGGGGGACTGGAACGGTCAACGACGATCTCAACACGACCGTCGAAACTAAGATCGGTCGACATGGGATCCGCATTGAAGGGAAATGGATACGCACGTACGCTAAGCCCGGCGTTGAGGGTTCCGGGCGTACCCGGGTGGATCGAAGAGGGGACATATCCAGTCTCAAAACACATGCACAGCGCCAAAACTACGACGCGGCGATTATGGCTATAGACGGTGCGTATGCCCGAGGGTGGTACCTCAAGATCTGGATCCCTATCCCTACGCGCTTGTTCGTGAAGCGCGAGACGAAGATGTTCAATATCAATGCGCGGATATTTATGATGGGTGACGAGACGAGGGCCTTGTCCCTCGATGGGAATGAAGATGGCGTGGCGTACGCTTTGCATGCCGATGCTCAGATGACGGTGTCGCATTTGAGGTCGCGGAGGGAAATGGATGGCTGTTGGTGGTGACTCTCTGAACTCCGATTTTTTCATGGAGCGCGTTTATTGTTTTCAATCCGCTCTAGATACTTTCTTTTGCGTCTCAATTTCTTGGTCTCTCTCTTCATCTTCCTTGATCTGCTTCCTCACAATGTCGTTCTTGCTCTCCGTCGACAATGACTTTTTCCAAACTTGTATCACTGATTGTAGCATTAACACACCATACCATACCCTACCATACCTCCCGGCATCGTTTACATACCACCACACATCTGGAGTAGATCTTCACAAATTTGTATTGTAGGATCCATCATAACATTATCCTATATTATTATACCACTCAGGGATACTATTTATTACAGTATATTAGCACCGCAACTTTCGTTTTATATTTGCAATACCGACTGAATACCTAGCCATGTGTTTCTCAGTCTCTTATATCTATCTAATTTTGTATATAAACTTATAATATAATTGTTTTCCGGCGTGCTCAGAGTTGATTATAATCTGGTAGCACCGATCTTACATTGATCAAGCGCTCAACGTTCAATGTTCAACGTTCAATGTGCAACAGCCTGCACTCCATTCTCTGTTTCGTCAAGACTACGAGTAACTCCCTGCCACTGCAATTGTGTGTGCCGCAGCCAAGTACGAGCGAACATCTCCGGGTTTACTAGTTCAAGGTTTTATTGGTAGCTACTAGTTAGTAGTAAAGGAACTGCTTCCGACCTTTGTTTGGCTGGAGCTCCCGTCAAAAATATTACGGCCCGTCAAACCGCTAACTGTTCCCTGCCGCCTGCCTTGCGTAACTTACCGTAATGTCGACAGCGTCGTCGTCGCCGCCGTTGGTACCAGCACCAGCGACCACATCTGACTCGGAAAAGCCTAGAAAGATACCAAAATGGGTCCCTGTATCAGCGGTACGCAGCCTTTTTTCTCCTCTCAACTTCGAAATAAGTTGACAACACTCCAACAGTTCATCGGAACGAGTCTGGCACTCGCGATTCCCCTCTTCATGGTCCGTAGACAACGCGGCGCAGCTCTTCGAGTGTCTTTGAAGAACACTGCACCCCCACCTCCACGAAGATCGTCAAGTACAGCTGCGAACTTTGACCCCAAATCCATTACGGGTGGTTCTGCGTCTCCGTCAACGACAGAGATGGTGGAATCGTTCAGCTCCGAAGGTACCTCTCCGGGTATTAGCGAGATGATGTCCGCTTTGTCTCGGATGAATGCTTCGTCTGCGCTCATGGCTGCGAAGGCTTTCGGGATTGCAACTGCGTTAGTCGCCGTAGGAGGAATGGGCCTGATGTGGGGAGTGAAGACGACTTTGGGGGTGAACGACGTATGTGCACTCTTCTTTCAAATGTGTTTTGGATCTCTAAACCATTTCTTCTGAAAAATTTCCACCTTTTTATGTCCACAACGTCGATGGTCATTCCAATAGGCTCGCGAATTTGGCCAAAAAATGCGATATCTATTGTGGACGAGCGCCCCCAGCCTGGCATCTCGTATACACCGACCGCCAGAAACGGAGGACGAGAGGCATCAGATTCACGAGTTCGCTCCGTTTGGGATCGAAGGGAGCTCATCCACAGACGAAGAATGGACATGGGAGAAGGCTGAACACCGGTTGAAGAAGGCTTATGAAGAAGGGGGGTTGCCGCTCTGGTCGCAAGCTGCCTTGCGTGAGGTCGAAGCAGAGGCCCGAATAGAAAGGATAAAACGGGAGAAAGAATTCGCTGCACGGGTCTCGAAGACATGAGTTGGTGTTGTATTAGAGGTCTTCCATGATTTATTCTAACTTCATTTGGTGAGTGTTCTATGTATTTTATACCATGATAATCCAATAATTCATTATGTAGATCGGCGTTGTCATCCATGTTGAATATAGATGCTGCGCTATGCAGACTAGAGGTTTATCTCGGGACTGAGCCGCTGGGCGCCGCCATCGGATGGTTTCCCAAGTCGTGGTGTTGTCCATGCGATATCTAGCCAGGATTGGCATATAGCCCCAAGGACCAGGGGTTGACATACTTATATTTGGTCTCACAGATGGGCAGGAGTCTGTTGAGATGCACTGGACGAATACTATGTGCGGGGTTACTTCTCTTGGAACTCGGCGGGTTAGGAGATGATGGATTTGGTCCATCCTCGGAAGTCGCTTCGATTCAGCTGGCGACAAGTGGTTTTAAGGGACCGGGTAAACGACAAACGTATGATGGTTCGGACATCCGAAAAATTTCGCTTTGTCGGATTGTACCGGAGGTTATGTATTGGGGCAAGCAAAGGGGATCAAGACAAGAAAGCGCTTCAAAAGTGGAGAAATGCGTGACACCGAAACAATAATGTCAATTTACAGGACTGTTGATTCCTCTAAGTTCCCGGTAACGGTTCAATGTCCCAGCTATCCGCAAAACGCTACGCCGTTTCGAAAATTTTATTGTGTGTGGCTTTTTTTGGTGAGAGTGCACCTTTCGGATAAATCCGTATTATGGAGCCAGTGGAGCAATCTGTTGGGATGTGCAAAGGCCGTGAGGGAGAAGAGTAGGGAGCATGGAGAGGCGTGGAGCTGAATACACCAAACACGGGCGCGCACAGAAAATTTCAAAATGCCCAGTGTTTTGCAGATCGACCGTAATGATGAACCAATTCTTATACTGTGTATCCTGGACTCTATCCCCAAGCGGGCTCGCGACCGCCTACGCCTCCGGACATTACACGTCCTCTATAACGGCGTTTAGGCCAATCAAGGCTGTTTAACTCCAACGCTATAAAATCGCGGAGGCGTGAAGAATCCGGAGTGGGCGCGTCGCGGTGGAAAGGCGTGCTTATGTTCAGAGTGGCGCACAGTGCAGAGGTCGCAACTCAGCGGGGTAAACGCGACTGGTCTATCTGCGTTGATATTGTGCTAGGGAGGCGTGCAGTGGTGTTCATCTGGAATGGGTTCTCGAGCTTGACTACAGAGAGGGTTGCGTTGAGATTTAGTGATGAAGGTGGACTTCATGATCACGCTGCATTGAGGTCGGCAAAGGTATTATATTCTAACAACCTATATGTTTTGTATTAGCTGTTATTATTCGATATTAGATCGAGAGCCTGATTCTTGTCCTCTTTATTACGGTGAACCGCCTCACGGTCTGGACAGCTACAGTGTGGTATACTTATTTGTTATTAGTCAACGCATCCGCTTCAACCGTAGTTTTGAATAATACGGAGTATCCACCATGGTCGGCAGATCCTCATCTCCGCATATGTTGGATACAGATAATCGATGACTGTCTGGAGAGCAAATTGCAGGGAGGCGGTGCATCCAAGACAAAGTCTTTAAATTATGTACTATTTCTGGCGTATACCTGATAGGGATCTCCTGGCTCCTTATAAGTCTAAGTAAAGCGACTTTCTACGGGAAAACACACTCATTCCCTCATTTCTCTCTCCTGGGTTGTCTGTTTGGTCGCCATCATGGTTAATTCTCCGGCCCCCATTGGAGGGACATCCTTACCATCGGATTTCGCTCCTTCGATACTCTTCGCGGTGCTCTATGGGCTCCTCGTCCCTCTGATGGCATATCGGATGTTCGATAGACGTTCTCGTTCTGGCTTGCTTATTGGGACTATCAGTTTCTCCATTCATCAGGAAAATAACACGTCGCTGGACTGGCTGGAGCCAGTAAGTCCAGTTGTTCCAGCTCGCCAGCACATCAGCTGGAGCTATGTCGACATGCCCGAATCCAGCACGTGTGCTGGCGAAGAAAATTGCTGGTACCAGTCCCCTGTGCTGGACCTAGGATACAACGCTGGTACAGGTTCGCGAAAATCTCTTTTTTCTTTCGCTCGTTTTCACATATATTGCACGCAAATAATTGTAATTTGAATATCCTGATACAATACAAGATATAACACGGCATAAGTAGTACTACTCAACTGTGTACACCCGCCGTCCCCTTCCTCCACGTCACAACCATCAGCAGACCAACCCAGCTTCTCGACGACAGCATGGAAAAGAGCTTTCCACTTGGCGTCGTCGAGATGGTTAGCTGACGCTGCCCGGCGACCGCCCATGGGGTTTCCCATCCCAAACCATATTCCCATACCGCACAGCAATTTGTTTGGCGAAAGACTGTGTTCGAACGAAAAATATTCATCAGAATTAATGCAACGCATGATGTAAACTCGAACATACGATGGCTTCATCCTTGCATGATAATAATGACGACACCACAGCGAAGCCCAGTGAATGGGCGGAGAAGAACAAGATCTAAATAGAAAGGGGGTGAGAAGCGGCGAGTCCAGATGTGGGTGATTATCTACGCTTTGGTACACGGATCCATGGTGGGTGTTGGATGCGCATCAATGGTGGTGGCTAGGGCAGTAGGTGTTCAAAAGAAAGGGAGTGTCGCACCTACAAAGCCCTCGTAGCCTTCGTAATGGCAATCGACATGGCGTAGCCGGCCACAATCTGTGGCTTAGGGCGGTCGTGGCGGTAGTCGTGGTGGTCAATATTACTGGTGAGTTGCTTAGCATTCATTATACAACAGGATAAACTTACTGGAGCAGTTTCAGGTAACCCCTAAGTAAAGTGAAGAACTCCCGAGTAGCAGTACACGCATATGCACTAGTTAGAACTTCGTTGTTGATGTAGGATGTTGGGAGAGGGAACAAGAGAAATTCGAACTTTCCTAGTCGGGAGTTCAACATGATCACATGACGTCGGAGTTTCAATGGACTTGGAACCGAAACCACTGAGGCGATTCTCAGTTACCGACTAAGTACTGATTGTTGTTCATCTTCACTCCTGCACACAGGGTCCTGTGTACACATTCAACACCTGGTGGTCATGTTATGAATCCCATCCACCATCCACGGCGGCTCCACCTTTTCCAAACCTTCGTCAATTTCCACATGGCCGTCGCCTCAAACAATGGACAGGGGATGATTCAAAGGCATTGATGAGGGTGCGTTGTTTTAATTTGAGACTTACCGACTATTGATATTTAAAATTCTTATGTATCAGCCTTAGCCAGTCACATTCCTTCAGAAATGATGCACGCAGTATGTCCCTTTGCATATTCATCTGTCTCCTCTTTCATTTGCCTTCTTTTTAGTCTGTCATTACCCACGACCTTTGGAGGCATTCGCTGCTCACATCGACCACCCTCAGCTACCGGCGCTTGCTCGCAATTTTCTCTTCAACCAAACCAACAAAAACCTCGAGGTCACATCGGACGATATTGACCTTGACGACTGCCCAACCATCGAGGGCAAGATCTCCGTCTTTCATCCGGTTGTCGCGTCCTTTTTTGCCCCCCCGTCACAAATACGGTCTTCGTCACGGTGGGATGCGTCGGGAACGTATCCGATCCTGCCCACTGTGGCGAGTGAAAGCACCCTTCCACGATTGTACCTTTGAGGATGAAGACAAGCCTGGGATATGTGGGATGAATGTTGCATGCGTCCTCCCTGCACTCGCGTCGACTGGTTTTCAACGATGGGTCAATCGCATGACATTGATACGGGGGTGTGGAAGATTCATTCAACAAGGTCAACGTTTGTCTTCAGTTATTCTTCTTGATTCGTTTGCACGGGGCGCATCTCCTCCCCATTTCCGGGAAAATGTTCTTACCAATAAATTTTGATTATTCCGATTCCCTTGATGCGTTCGCAGGTTACTACATCAATCATTCAGTACTTGAGATCATAATAGATATTCCCTTTTGCTTTTCTGCTAGACAGATGGCCATTTATGTTGGCATGTAGCCGTCATTTCTTGCCTATACCCTTGCGTTTGACAATATAGTTGCTCTTATATTCAGAAATGCCAGAAACGTGTGCCAGGGTTCAAGTAATTACAAGGTCATTAAATTGGCTAGAAGTGCTGGCCCTAGGAAATCGGTCTGGAGTACTGGAGAAATAATTGCAAAATTTTGAAACTAGACCTAGTGAGTCTAGTAAGTCCAGCGCTTTCCAGCACTTCCAGCGAGTCTAGCAACATGTTATTTTCCTGATAGGCTCTGATCGATGATTTGATGTAGCAGTGTGTTTTGCAGTCGTCTGCCAGTGGTCTTGAGTCTTCAATTCAGTTCCTATTTCTAGAGTACCCACATATTTCCTTTTCTGACATTGGCGTTCTGTCGAGTATTAATATATAGCTGACATGGTCAGATAAATAGATATGGGTACGGTTGGCGAGCATCATTTCGTTTGATGGACTAAAAATAGCGGTTGGGGGTAGTAATATTCGTGAGCTTTGTAATATAATTTCAAACCCAATGCCTTTACGAGCCGATGAAGGTTCTTTGCTACCTGTGCCCACCTCACACCTGTGTCCTTGCCGCACCTGCCATTCCCTGCACGACGCTCCAGCCATTGCCGCACCCGCCACCTCAGCGTCGACCCCTCGCGCCCATGGCACACGAGCCACATCCCTACCCTCTGGCCGCTGGTACAGGACACCCGCGGCCTCACCCTCCTTTCCCCTTCCCACCGCTCATTTGACTTGCAAGCGGTACCCAACGCCCATACGCCGGGACATCTGCAGATGCGTCCTCCCCCTCCCCCTCCTTTTCCATGGCCTCACCCACCCACCTTTCGTCCCGCAAACAGGCCTCCAGTGCAGTGCAGCCAGTGCCAATCGCATCGCATTCCGAAAGTGGCGAAACGACCTATCAACGAGATTATTGATTTTGATTCCGTATAATCTACCATTGCCACCTCGCCTCAGTCGCGCGTCTACTCCCTCACGGCCTCAAAAAATGTATCGGTTTATTTGATTAACATTCGCTGTTTTTAACAACTAACTGTCTTTTTCTTGCTTCCTAGGCGCTATACGATGCGAACGAGCGCGGACAGAACCACCAACATGTTGTGAGCTTGGGCCGACTCCTGCACGCCAGAGGAAGTAGCAGAGATAAAGCGGACAAGGGGACACCCATCCAGTACGGCGGGTCTATGCGAACCCGTTTCACTGTTCTTTGCCTTCCCCACCCTACAGCGCTGACACACCACCCCCTCGCGACTGTCGCCTCTGTTTACCGCCATCCCGCCACCCTTTCTGCCTGCGTCGCTTCGTCGGCCGCTACCTCCATTCAACGCCACGCCACCTCAAAACCGACTGGCGCCGACCAGCAGCAGCAACAGCACGGCACTGATGCGGCCCATCCGACTGTGTTTTCGTCCTCCGTTGTCCTCATACTCATCTTTCCTACCCCTAGTCCATCCACCGTCGCTGCCTCCCACAGCGACAACTCGATGTTTGCGATCGAAGCTGCCACCTCCGTCACCACTTCTCTCATTTGCAACTGCGAGATGGAGGTGGTGCCACTTCAAACTTCGCACTCAATGCCGCCACCACCTCCCTCGTTTGCACCTGCGAGACGGAGGCGCTGCCCCTCCAACATTACATCCAACGCTGCCACCACCACCACCCTCGCGCCCGACAGAAAGGAGGTGGTGGCCCCCCGACGTTCGCATTTGACTCTGCCACCTCCATAAGGTCACACGTCAGTGGAACTGACATGTTGCAGCCAACTTTCGAGGGGCTTTATAATTACTACTTGACAATCTATATACACTGAATGCATTATAAGTAATTATAACTAAACAACTAATGTGGTCTGTTCAGCATGAACGAAACATCTGCCTTGTTGTATTCAGGTCTCTTCTGTGGTGGTGATGAGAAACTGGTAAGTCTCGATTCCACTGCTCCTCTAATTCATTGCCTAACGGGTCAGTGGTGGTGGTGATGTTGGCGAGGTTCAATGCATTGCAGACCCAGTTGGTTGGTTTGACAGGCTTCCTTGTCAAGAAAAGCGAGGATGGCCTTTCCCGATAATGCTCTGTTTTCGGTTGTGAACTATAAGAATCATTAATGGCCTGCCCGCCAACCATATATGGGGGAATGCCATCCATTACATAAGTCAACTTCGGTTGACCAATTTGACCTGAGGCTCTTGTTCCATCAGGAATTAATGAGCGGTGACAATATCGAAAATTTCCGACCGTGTAGGGTCTAGTGACTCGTCAATCAATTTGTCCTCTGACATCGAAGACATCGTTAAGCAAGGTGCAAACAAAGTGAGCACCCGTGTCCAGCCGAGCGACAAATAAGAACCACGTCGTCGTGTTCCCACGGCCCTTCAACTGTTCCGTCACCATTCTCGAGCTCGAAATCCTTACGCTACTCATAAATTACTAGATTTCTCGCACTCTTCTCGTTCTTTTATCCATGACAGAGTCATCACACGCTCATTTAGGAATTAGACTTCCTGACACAGGAAGTGGTAGCAGAACCGGCCCAGGTTCTCTCACACGTCAATCAGCTGCCGGAAACCATCAGCTACCTACCCCTTCGTCTACTCAGGTACCGGCCCAGAGGCCGACTCAGCCCTCTTCATCCTCAGCGGCAACCCCGCAACCTAACAGAGGAGAAAACCCAGGTCCAAGACCTCAGTCAGGACACGTCGCGCGTGAGGACAACAGGCCCCACACCAACCGTGAGGCTGAAGCTCCAAGGGACACCCGGCACCCGGACACTGCTGAGGAGCCGCCTCGCAATGAAGCCGCTCCTGCAAGCAACGCAGTCCCCAATCCGGATCCCGCGCCCATTCGGCTCCCTGGTCCAGCTCAGGATCAGCTCTTCGTCGATGACGATACCTTAGCTCGGATCCGTGGAATGGCGATGGCTAAGGAGGAAAGCCCAAAGAAGGTCTCGCTCCCCGACATTATTCCGGGTTTCAAAGCCAGTTCGCTTGAAATTGGTGAGCATATCATCTCAAATTCCTGTCGTTATCCAGTAGAGCTAGATCAATTGCCACGAGCGATAGGCTCGTTCGCCACTGTTTTACCATGAGCGATAGGCTCTTTGGGCATCGTTACCATGAGCGATAGGCTCTTTGGTCTTCATTACTATGAGCGATAGGCTCATTCATCGTCGTCACCACGAGCGATAGGCTTATTCATTGTTGTGCTGTTATCATTACCACAATAATTTGGTTTTTTTGGGCTGCCCCCATGCACCTCCGTGGCCTATTTGCCTCGTGCCGATCGCTCTGGTCTCAGTCCTGCTTTTCCCTTTTCTTCATACCTCGCTGTTGTCTTGTTGCATATTTGCTAATTTCAACCATTAGCTACCTCGCCGAAAGTGGATGAGGCCTTCAAGGCCTTTAAATATGTCCCTTACTCATCGCTCACGCACACTGCCCGGCTGAAAGCCTCCAGGGGCGAGGAAGAATTTGTTGTCAACGCCCACGGTGGTCTCACTGCCAAGGGTCTCGATCGTCGCGAAGAGAAAGCAATCTCACTATCAGATTGGCTTGGGGCCTCCAAAACTGCAGAGGACAGAATTCGAACCCACCACGGCGAAACAAGGGCCTTGGCATTTGCAGCGCATCATCGGATTGTCACCGATCTCGCCAGATTACACAACTGGGCGATCGCCCTTGAATACGACATTCAGCAGAGGGAACTCGTCGCGCTCTCTCCTTCACATGACCTGAGCACCCTTGATCAACAAGCCCTCACCCTCATCGTCACTCGCCACATTATACAAGCGGCGCAGAACCAATCCTCGGGTTCTTCCCACTCAGGCCTAAAACGTTCTGCTGCGGATGCCGCTCCCAGCACACCTCGCAAGCAACCCCGCCTGTGTTTTCGGTGCGGTTTCCCAGGACACTTTCCAGACAACTGCAGAGCCGAGTCCACTTCTGCAGGTCGCCCGACAGCACCCCTCGCAACCGGAACTAAGAGCAAGAACACCCTCGTCGGCCCAAACAACAAATTCTACTGCTTCAATTGGGCTAAAGACTCATCGTGTTCATTCGGAAACAGTTGCAACAACATCCATGCCTGCTCCCTCTGCAGAGATGCCTCCCATGGTGCCAGAGCTTGCAAGACCAGGATCTGATCCTCGCTCAGTTTTCACACCAGTTGATCCAGACAAAGCAGAACTATTATTACGCTCGTTTAATATTTACAATAAGTGGTCACATGTAATTGCAGGTCTCCGAGAAGGGTTCGACGTCGGGATTAAATCCTTACCAACAGAAACCATCTTATTTCGAGAACCATGCCTCATCCCATCTCAGCCCGGACTTCATATCTTCTTACATGGAAAGCGAACAAGCAGCAGGTCGCTACTCCCAACCATATACCCCATCGGAACTAGAAGCCCTAATAGGGCCATTTCGCACCTCTCCCATCGGACTCACCCCAAAACCCAATTCATCAAAATTCCGATTGATACAAGATCTCTCCTTCCCCCGCAACCACCCAACCATCCAATCTGTCAATGCAGGCATATCCTCAGACGATTTCCCCACAGCATGGGGCACATTCGAAACAACTGCGGCATTAATCCTCTCCCTGCCACAAGGCTGTCAAGCAGCAACTTTCGACATATCAGCAGCATACCGACTGACACCTGTCCGTCCCGACCAGCAGAATGCCTTGTGCCTTTTCTGGGATGGAAAAGTGAGGGTCGACCGAGCAGTAATGTTCGGCTTAACCTCAAGTGCCGGGGTCTTCGGTTGTGTCGCAGACATGCTCGTCGACATTTACATTACAGCAGGGTTTGGCCCTTTGACCAAATGGGTCGACGATTTCTTCGTCATACGCCTACCAGAATGCTCTTGGACAGAATCCGACTTCATCGACTTGACGGCAGCAATTGGCATCCCATGGAGCATGGAGAAATTACGGCCTCTCTCACACATCCAGCGGTACATAGGCTTCGACTGGAACCTAGCGACAAAGACGGTCAGTGTTCCTCCGGAAAAGGCCTCTCGTATCCAGGCCCTACTTCACCACTGGGTATTAGAGACCACGAAGGTCACAGAGCACGAAGCAGCGAGCCTACATGGCAAGTTGGTCCATATCTCATGCATCTACCCATTAATTCGTCCGTTCCTTCGTACATTATCCCACTTCTCCCACAAATTCAAATCATTCCGAGCACTTCTCCGCCCTCCAGGTCCCGTCATCGCGGATTTACATTGGATCATCAGCATGCTAGAGACACTTCCCAACGAGCTTCCCTTAATGCATTCAGATCCCATAGATCTGGACTGGTGGGGAGACGCCAGCACCTCCTTCGGAATCGGCGTCACTATCAGAAACTTCTGGGCCGTTTGGCAGTGGGCTCCTGGGGTGAAGGTTGGCCCAAAGCAACGATTCGACATAGGGTGGGCCGAAGCTGCAGCAGTCAAGTTGGCTCTTCTCCTTGCAGTATCAGAAGGCTTCCTGTCGCCTGGGCACTACCTTGTGCGATCAGACAATTCAGGGGTCGTCGCCGCATTGAACAATGGCCGTTCTCGCAGCCAGGAGACGAATGTCATCCTAAAGAGTATATTCATCGTTTTGGCCCAGCAAGGGGTCCGTTTAACAGCGATATATGTCCCGAGCCGCTCCAATGTGGTGGACGCGTTATCCAGAGGAGACGTGGCAGCCTTCTTGACACCTGT
>Ga0307517_10006336_pt1 | contig 17560 bp, 16 predicted proteins | sample 23_EM_MG_FD_194515 | JGI IMG/M metagenome (GOLD analysis project Ga0307517, IMG submission 194515) | Populus trichocarpa ectomycorrhiza microbial communities from riparian zone in the Pacific Northwest, United States - 23_EM | ecosystem: Host-associated > Plants > Roots > Unclassified | place...
ATGCTATTAAATAGTAATTTAGGCATGTTATATACAAAAAAAAAAAAAAAAAACTGATTGTCATGGATATGAGTAAAATTATAATGATATTAAAATTTATATAACTTAAAGGTGTCATGTAAAAAACACTAGTATTATCCTGTATCAATTATATGTGATGACAGTTTTAAGATAATGATGGATTTTTCATTCAAAGTGGATTAAACATGATGGTGGTGTATGTGAGTAGTCGACCAAATCCTGTGTGTTTTAAGTTTTTGGTCAAATAGGTATAAGTGCATCATAATTTATCGATCTTTCAAAGTTAATTAGTAAAGAGAAAAGAAGTTTATTATCGAATGATTTGCTATAAAGGAGTAATGAGCCTAGTGATAATGAAGATAATGAAATGTTAAACCCAAATGTGATAGTAGATATTGATGACGATGTTGATAATGAAATTGAAATAATACCTTTTGTTCTTGAGTTTAGACATGCTTCTGGCTCTACAATTGTTGTTTTTAATGATTGGACACATAGTTACATTTGTTTTTCAGGAAACTCTGATTTAGAGATTGGACAAACATTCAGCTGTAAAAATGATTTAGTTAATATAGTTATATGGTGACACGTTATCAAAAGAAAATAAATCTTTTAATGACTTTATGTTGTAAGTATTGTAAAGAGAGGGCGACAATCATAATCCATTTTTTACCCTTGATTTTCTGTGTTTTCAAAAATTATATTTTTGGTCTAATTTAGTTTTTGATATTTGATTTAATTTTTATCATGATAAAAAGAAAAAAAAAAGTTTAGGTTGTGAAATAAAGTGATTAGGGATTAAAAAAATAATAATTCGAGATTATGCATAATTGAGAGGATCCAACAAAATTAAAAAAATAATAAAAAGATCATACACATTAAATATAGAAAATTAATTAATTGAGAATACATGGTCAAGAAAAAAACAATATAATTAATTAATATTACTTTTCGAGTTTAGTTTTTTTAAGGATCTGGGATAAAAAGAGGGGGGATACACATCAAGACCGAGGAGAAGACATTTTTGCAAAGAAAATCCTAATCAAATAACAAAAAGAGACAAGAAAACACGAGAAAATCCAAAATTTGCAAGCTGCCTAAAAATTCCAGGCGTCGTATCTCTCAGCTTTAGTGAAGGTGACATACACCGCCGGCAGAAACAGGAAGAAGAAGTCTCCTACACCACAGTATAGGCCACGCACCTCCTTGACCAACCAGTAAGCCAGAAAAAGTACTAGAAAGACAACCTGTCGCTGGGCGTGCGAAAGGAGGCGCTGATTCTGCCATTTTTCCAACACCGTTCCTTCGCTAAAGTATGCGAAAGGATAGCAAAAAATGCTGCAAGTTAGTTTGTCTTGGAGTAAAAGTTCTCCAACATAACATACATGACTAGCCTCTTAGCAAAGTGCTATGCGAAGCTCGACTCCCAATCATTTGACCCCCTCAAGGAATTAAACATTTAATGCAGAGTAGAAAAGAGATGGGCTTAACTAAATCAGGTCCCGAATTAGCTGCAATTCTCTAGGTCATTTTCGTCCAAAGTCCTGTTTAAAATTACATTTCCCATTTATGTATTCAAATAAATTTTTTTTTATCATGATTGTATATGAACCAAATTCTCGAGAAATAGGACACCATAAGAGAAGAGTAGAGATCTTATGAAAACAGCAGCTGACATAACTGATATGCAAAACATATACAAACAATAATGACAAGTAAGAAGATCATGACAGCTCCAACAGCAGCAATCCAAATTCAAAGGCATATATATCATGAAAGTACTCTCTAAGTTATGTACCTTAATTCATCATCCTAGCAATAAACTTCTAGACACAAGATGGTTAGTGTAAGAAGATCATACTTCTCCTTCCATTGCCAAAATGAGCTTCTAGGGAGCATATTAGAATCTGTCAACTTCTTTTCACTGTATATGATATACCTAACATGTGTAAACCAGTGCTAACCTCTGACATAGACTATAATGTGTTTTATTTGATGTGATGTCGTAACAAGAATCAGTAAAGGAGACAACCAACTCGATATGAACAAAATATAAAGGATGGAACATTCAAGAAATAAACTACGTGCTGAACGACAATTTTAACCCGGTGTTTTTCTTGAGATCTTCAAGCACAAGACAGCACCAATTGTTTTCTTCCTCCGATTCTTTTCAAGCTGACCTCTTGCCATGAACTATCAAGAGCAAATTGAGTTCTGCATATCATGTGGTTTTGAAGGGGGGGGAAATCACCAACATAATTCTTTTTGTGACAATAGAGAATTATTCATGCCAAACAATAAAAGATAAAAACAAATAAATTACTAATGAGCTTGCAGCTTAGTGGTAGTCTTGCAAAAACAAGAGAGGGTTCAAGTCCTACCATTGTCAATCTATCACTAATATCATAAACAAAAATAATGATTAATGAAAACTCGTTCTAAAAGAGGAATACGATTTATGTGGCCAACTAGTTCCACTACCTAGTAATCAGTAATGGACAACCAGGTGACCATGAACAAGATACAAGCACTGTGCACAAGTAAGCAGGCTATAAGCCTTCTGGATCACTATATTCACATCAATCAGAATTTAGTCCTTACATAGCTTGTGTTATTATGATGCAGACCACGATGTTAAATTGATGCCACGGTCCCATACCAACTTAAAGTTTCTGTTGAAGAATGAATCACTGGAAAGAAATTAAAATTCACATAGCCAACCACATGGTCCAAGACACTCGGAAGGGACATAACCAAGCAAAGTAAACCCACTACTATTGACAGTTTGGCATAAGCAACTGAAACAAAATATTGCAAAGACAGTGAGACAGGTACCATGTTATGCACAAAGGAAGAAAAAGAACTCCAAAAATCTTCCATAAAGAAGAGGCTTAACACAGCAAAACTACAATCAATAAATTACATTACCGGAAAAAAAAAGTTATGCATTAAACTATGTAAGAGGATCATTAGTCAAACACTTCTTAAGGCCTAAAATTGACAGAGGAACAGTTGTACGCAAGGATTTGTACCTCAGTAACTTCTACAAAGACCCGCTCCAAATGCACAGCTTTCTTCCTCGTCTTCTTATTCTCCCTCTTCCTTGTGAATGAAAACTGATCTCCAACTCAAAATTCTTCTCTTCAACATAATTTAAACCAACCTCAAGTTTTGTTATTTACAGTAATCTGAATCATCATACAATATATAGATGTTTTCCCTTTCTTAAGAGGAAGGAGGACTGCAACAAACAATTAATGGTTTTGGTAATCAGATAAGTAACCCAAAGACTCCCAAGACACAACATAACAATTCAGTGACTCATTCTACAGCATCCCACCACGCCTCATGGAGAACCTATCCAACACCATACTAGACCTACTTCATGCTCTTTGACCAGAATGGTTACTCGAACGCCTTCCAATCCTCCTGAAAAACGAGAAGAAATTCCGAAAAGCACGCCCCACTCCTCCACTCTCTCTTGATCTCCTCCCATCAGGAGCCCATGAAATACTCCTAGGCAAACCCGCATTATTAAATCCACCATCCATCTCCGTAAACACAAGCGGTAGCTCCCTCTCTGCTGCTCTCCTTCCTCCAGAAAACCTCCCAACTGCAAAACCACGTCCGGGCAATCTCCATATCATTAAACCAACGGTCTCCTCATCTGATTCCGGCGAATTTCTCCCACTCCCACTTCCAGTTTCGGTGGGTAACTCATGACGACAAACCGGACACGAATTACGGATTGATAACCAGGGTAAAATACAATCAGAATGATAAATGTGATTACAAGGCATTTCGCGAGCCTCGGTATTAATTTCAAAAGCTTCTTTGCAAACAGCGCATTGGGATTCCATAGAAACGTGAGAATTCAGTATTTTTATTACTGGCATCGATTCGATGGCTGCTTTAGATGCTTGTGGATGATCGAATCGACCTACGCCGTTGATTTCCATTTGAGTCAACTGATCAAGGAGGCGTTCAAACCCAGAATCCATCAAGAGCTCCGATATGCTAGCGGGCAAAGGCCTGAGACCCGACGCTGCACCGTCGTCGTAGTAAAGCTCGAAGTTCCCGGATGCTAAGTCGGTAGTGGCACCGCGGAGGATGATGACTGGATTGAAGGGAGAGTGGTCTCCGCCGGTACGGAGACGGGTGCGATGGGCGGCGGTGAGTCGGTGGTGGGGACGGGTGATGCCGATTTCTTCGATGAATCCGCCGCCGCAGTCGGGGCAGAGAATTGAATCTTGGGTGGGGAGCCGGATGGATCGGTTGCATCTGTAGCACCAGAATGAGGACTCGATTGATGAAGCCATTGTTAAATGAATTTGATAGAAATGAAAGACTAAAAAACAAGCGATAAGATGGGTTTAAAGATGGAAGTCAGTCCAGTCAACGGCTTCAGCTTCTAACGGATGTAGAAGGAAGATGCCTCATTCTTACATATCCGCTTTCGGACATACTAGCTAGGTCCCACCTCTGTGCTGCCAATGAGATTCCAAGCTATTTTACATCGGGAAAAAAAAACCCGGCGTTATAAATATATTTTTCTTATGTTATAAAAGTTTTTAATTAAAAATATAATATTTGTTTTTACAAAACTAATTAAAAAATATATAGATTAACAAATCAGTTAATATAAATAAAAAAAATTAAGAGAACAAGTTAATCTTCAACGTAGAAAACAAAAAAGATAAATAAAAAAATAAATATTTAATTGTGAATAACTTTTTAAGTTTTTTATTTAATTGTGTCATAAAAAAAGATATTAGTAAGAAAGACAATAATTTGAATTATAAAAAAAATATTTTTTTAGTTATATTTTCTTTTCTTATAATTTAAAAAACATATCTTTTGCAAAATAAAGCAATTAAAATTAAAATTAAAAAAATCAATTAATTTGATATTTTTCATGAAAAATGTCTCTCTAATCAAAACTCTATTTTTTTATTCATATATTTTTTTAAAAACAATATATTTTTTAAAAAATTATTATTATTAAAATTTAAACTTATCAAATATCAAAAAATTAAATTAAATTTCTATGTAAAATATCAAAAAATATAAAATCAGAGAAAAATCATATAAAAAATATTTAATAAGAAATAATTAGATAGATATTTTATTTACGTTAATGTTAAAAAGAAATTTTTTAAAAAAAATTAAGCATTAGGTTCATATATAATTATTAAAAAGTAAGCATCAACAATATTGTCATAAAAAGTTATAATACTATTGAAAATTATGATATAATTGGATAATTCTTTAAATATCATATGAATAAATTTATTTAAATTAAATTTAGAAAATGTAAAAAAAGTAGAGTCATTTTAAAAAAAAATCGAACGTGACTGAGCAGGAGAAATTGGCCTAAGCGTCTAGCCTGAAAGTATAAAGCCTAGGCATGTTTGGACCTAGAAGACTAGGCTCGCTCGATTGTTTTTTTTAATCGTCCACTCCTTTATATTTTCTTTCAAAATAGCACAAATGATGCATCATACACTTACAATATTTTCTAACCACCAAAGCTATCTTTGATGGCTGAAAATAATTTTTGCACTAAAAAACCCAAATTTCTAACTTTTTTACCCGAAAACAAGAAAATGTCATCATATTGGCCTTTAAAACCCAATTATTATCCACAAAACAAATTTTAATTGGATAAAAAAACTCAAAATAAAACCAAATTAAAAAGAAATTCAAGCTCTAATCTGTCTTGTTGGGCATCATTGAAAGCAAAAACCACCTTCACTTAGTCCTCCTCAAAGACAAATATAAAGACATCAAAAGTGGCCAAAATTTGTCCATCCACAACTCTTCTCTTTTTCTTTAGAATAATTTTCTCTCTCCTCTCCAAACATCAAGGGAATGAAATGAATAAGAAATGAACTTACAAGTTGAAATATATATAAAAAAATCAAATAAGAAAAAAAAACTTGAGAGATCAAATTGAATATTTCCTAGTCATTTTGACATAAAATGCATGAAAAGTTTCATTTAAAAAAAAATATTAAGCTCGTTGATCTTTCAATTTCAATCTTAAGAAGAACAACATAAAATTATTTTTTGTAAAATCAATATTTAACTCAGCGTTGGAATATTTAATGACAAATTGAACATGGAAGAACATACAAATCAAAGTAGATAACAACAAACAAAACTGTCTCACCATAACATATGAGAAATTAATTGAAAATAAATAAATTTTAGTAATCAAAATGAAAGGAGATAAACTCTAAGGACGAAAGGAAAAAAAATCATCTATAATAGATAAACAATTTTTCCCCCAAATCTTTTTGTTTATTTGTTAACTATCAATGTTATTAATATTAATAATTATGTTAATGGTTTTTGTATTACATAAAACATTACATAAATGTGGCGTATAGGTTCAGAATATTCTTTACCACTTGCACAAGCTTGCATGATTGTAACAAGAGACCATAAATCGAAGACACTTGATTACTACAACTATGCAAACCTATTAAATGAGCATGAGTTGTATAATGGTAAGTCATGTTAGCATAGTACAACATTATTTGTATGACTAAAAAGTCTGTGAAAGGCAGTGCTATAACAAATTATTTGTCAGACAATACAATTGATGATTATAAGCCCTTACAATTTGAATTTTCAGATGAAATCATTATGTTGGTAGAAGAGGAAATTGGTTCATGTGATGATATACGAATGTTTTATTTTGATAGGGTCATTAATATTTTTGGTAATATCATAGGTGCAGTACTCATTTCATTAGTCGAAAAATTATACATGATATCAATAAGATTATAGTTTAGTTATACCAACAATATAATAGAGTACGAAGCATACATTTATAGGTTGGGAGTCGTTTTGAAGGGGAGAGTTAATAAGCTAGATGTGTATGGAGATTCATTACCATAATTTGCTAGGTGAAAAAGGAGTGGTAGATAAAAAGTAAGAAGTTAGAGCCTTACTAATAATACCTCACTAACTTTGCATCTTAGTTTGAGAAAATCAAATTCAATCATTTAAGTATAGACAAGAATAAATTTATGGATGTACTAGCCATTTTAGTGTTAGTAGTTCATATTAATTGTGAGGTAAAAATATAACCTATGTATATTGAGATAAAGAATTCTCTTACTTATTGTTGTTGTTTGAATGAAAAGAACGTAAATAAGGATCCTTAATATCAAGATATCAAACAATTTATTAAAAGTCATTATTAGTATCCAACAAATGTTAATAAGGTAAATAGAAAAACTTTGAGAATAATGGTTTTAGATTAATACTTGGATGAAGAAATTGTACAAGAAAGGCTTCGATGGAACTCTACTAAGTTGTTTAGATGAAAGAAAAGCTAAAAAGGAAATGAAAGAAGTATATAAAGGTGTTTTACGTTACGCATGTTAATAGGCAAGTGATGTCAAGACAAATACAGAGGGGTGGATACTTTTAGATAACCATAGAAAGAGATTATATTGATTATGTATGAAAGTGTTATAAATGTTAAGTTTTTACTGACAAGATAAATGCATCATTGATACCTCTTCATAATATAGTCATACCTTATCTATTTGTGATGTGGGAAATGGATGTGATTGACCCAATAAATCTAAAAGCGAGTAACAAACATTTGTTCATCTTGATATTAATTGACTATTTTACAAAATGAAGCAAAACGACTTTATACGCCCATGTTACTTTGAAAATGGTTTGAAAATTTATTGAGAGAGATATCATCTATTGGCATGGTTTGCTAGAGAACTTAGTTACTAATAATGCTTAAAGTTTTAATGGAAAAATGACTCAAGACTTTTGAAAGCGATGGAAAATCAAACATCTCAATTATTCACTTTATCAACCCAAAATGAATAGAGTAGTAAAAGTAGCGAATAATAATATAAAAACGATTATGTAGAAAATGATCATTACTTATAAAGACTGACATGAAATGATTTCATATGTGTTTCATAGTTATTGAACTATTGTGAGAACATTTATAGGTGCAATCCCTTACCCCCTGGTATACGAAATGGAGGTAGTGATGCCCTTTAAAGTAGAGATACATTCTCTGAGGGTGTTAAAAGAGTCAAAATGAGTCAGTGTCCTATATGAACAATTGAATTTTATTAGTGAGGAAATGTTACTTATGATTTTTCATGGGTAGTTATCAAAAAAGAATAATTAGAGCTTACGATAAAAAGTACATCCCTAAGAATTTCATGAAGGAGATTTAATATTAAAAAATATTTTTTCAATTTCTGAAGAGGATTGAAGCAAATGGACGGTTAATTATAAAAGGTTCCTATGTAGTTAAGAATTTTTTTAAAAGAAAAACCCTTATTTTTATCATACATGGATGGAAGAGAACTGTCAAAACTTATGAATTCATATATTGTAAAAAAAAAACATTATGCTTAAAGTTGTATTTTTTTTCCCAGTGTAATGAAAAGGTTGAAGTTTTAGACAAATTTTATTTAAAGTATTTGTTTTGTGTTGTATGTTTATTTTTTTTAACACAATTATTATCTTAACTTTCTGATATGCAACTATATTTTAAAAAATTCACATTCCTTGGTCCATTGTATGATTCAATATTGATATTATATACATAAACTTGTTAATAAAATGAAGGAAGTAGGAAAAAAATGAGTTTTATTTATGAACTTAATAAACAAAAGGATCCAATACAAATATGAATTATAAATATGAGGGAAAATGAAGGTCTGGCAAAGAAGATCATCAAAGGGGAATGAAAGAATGAAAGACTAAAATATAGAAAAAGAGAGCTAGAAAGGTTACTCTTCTTAAATACATTCAATCTTGGGGGATAAAGCTTCAATGCAAAAACTGCCGGTAGATGTCAAAGTTAACAATAAGAGAAATGGACAGAAGGCTTATAACTAGATTATTTTTTTGAAAATTGAATTTAAAAAAATAAGTGAGCCTAATATCATGCTAATTAGTTGTGTGATCTAAAATAAAGGTTTAAAGTGATTTAAGAAAGCTCATGTCTTCCACCGAGTAGATCATTTTATTTCATGTTGAGGGTAATAGTCTCTTGATGAGATTATGCCATTTTATTTTGTGTCAAGGGTGATCACCTCTTGATGAGACTATTTTATTTTGATTTTAAGAGTAATCATCTCTTGACGATACTGGTATCTTTTTATAATATTGACAAGTATTCGTTCTTTTTTTGTTAATCATTGTAATTTTTTTCTCTAGTTTTTTTTTTATTGTTGCTGCTTTTTTTAATAACTATATTATTAAATTAATTGAGTTTATTGAACCTAATCAAATTAGTAACACATGTCCTTGATTTTTCTCACTCCTTTAAAATCTCCATCATCATCAAAGTTTTTTTTATGTTAGGAAAAATTTGACTTAGCCCATGACATAACACAAGCATTTATATAGTTAGGGATGATAATTCAATCCGAATTCGATAAATACCGATCCAACCTAACCTAAATAAATAAGTATTTTATGGATACTGCCTTACTCGATGAGTAATGAATAGGATATGAATATTGTCAAACCTTCATGAAACCGTCCGAACCTAACCTAAAATATATGTCTATATTATACAAATATATTTGTAGAATATTTAGATTTTTTAACATAATATGATATATATATTGACATAAAACATATTTATATGTATAATATTTATAATTTTATAACTATTTAATAATATACAGTCATGAGATAATGAATATCCATACATATCTGATAACTGATAAATAATTTATATATATCTAAACTTTTTACCGGAGTATGATACAGATATAAAAAATTCGGTATTATGCATATATATGGTAGCTAGGGCACCTCTAACATTCTCCGTGAAATAATTGGAGGAAAAAAGAAAAATAGTATATAAAAAAAGAGAAAAATAAAAGAAACCAATCAGTCCGTCTAATTCCCAAGACTAATCTTAGCCGTCCAAAGTAGGGTGAGTTTATAACCCTAATTCGTCCCTACTATTAAACCTCAACTTCCGCAATATCTCCCCCCTTCACCTCATAGCAGCAGAATCGACAGCAACCAGATCTTCTTGCCTGCTGCCTGCTCGGTAATTACTGTTTCTTCAAATGCCAAGCTTCTAATGCTCAGATTGAACCTGTTCTATTTTGCTTGTAGCGTCTGTTTTAGCTTGTAAGATAGAATGGGCTGTTTAAATTTTTGGTGTTTGTGAACTGGGTTCTCGTATAAGATTGAATTTTGACATCTGACTTCTTATGTAGGTGCATTCCGTGTCCAAAGTAAATGGGCTGTTTTTCTTATCTTTTGTTTTGTACTTCTTTAAAGTATCAAAGCTGCTGTTTCGTGTGTTTTACAGTTCATTAACTGTAGATTAGAGTGATGGATAATTCTTGCTGTCATTTGTGTGTACCTAAATTTGATGTTTTGATGATGCAATGCAATTGGTTTGTTAGTAAATTGAACGATGAAGATATAGCGGAGAATAAGATTATGAAAAAGCGAAGTTTTTTAGTGGCGAAAGACTTGTATGGATTGATATTAGGTGTTGGATTCTTGTACTTAGGCATGATTATTTTCTAGGCTAGTTCGTTTCTGAACAAAAAGGAATCATACTTGCAGATATATAACTGGAAATTAATTGTTCATTAGGATGACAGCTCATAATGAATGACCAGCAGGTTGTTCTGATAAATTTGGATTTTGATAATTTTAGTTCAGTTATTAAATCTAATCTCTTGTTGTGGCTAACCAGATCTGTGAAGATGTTCTCGACTAAGAAGAAGATCCAAAAGGACAAGGATGCTGAACCCACTGAGTTTGAGGAGACGGTTGCCCAGGTTAGCTCTTTACTCTTATTATCTGTTTTTTTGGATTCATGTTTTAAAGGAATTAAATATGTTGAAAACTAAATGCTCTTCTCTGCAGGCATTATTTGATTTGGAAAATACCAACTCAGACCTGAAAAGTGATCTAAAAGATCTCTTTATAAATTCCGCAGTGTATGTACATAATTGTATGCATGTTCTATGTGAAACTTTTCCATCCTATTCTTTCAATTTTCTGTCTTTCCTGTGGTGCCAGGTCTATTTGCTAAACTTAAACTTTGTAAATGTTGCAGTCAAATAGATGTTGCCGGAAATCGCAAAGCTATTGTTATCTATGTTCCCTATAGGCTGAGGAAAGCTTACCGCAAGGTTCATCTTCGCCTTGTTCGAGAGCTTGAGAAAAAGTTCAGTGGGAAGGTACTATCATCTCAGATTCTTAGTTTTCTACATGTGTAGTGGATGGGGAATAAGGACCTGAGCTTGCAACCTGAAAGGCTGCAGGTTCAAGTCCTTAGAAGAAGAAACTCAGCATTTGAAGTTCCTATTCATGGTTAATACACAAAGTAAATCCCAGTTACTTGTTTGAATCTGAATTATGAATTATGCATCAATTGCTCCTCTGATAATCTGGCAGGATGTTGTTCTGCTTGCTACCCGAAGGATTGTGCGGCCACCCAAAAAAGGGTCTGCTGTTCAGCGTCCCCGCTCCCGTACCCTAACTGCCGTGCATGAAGCCATGCTTGAGGATTTAGTGTATCCTGCTGAGATTGTTGGAAAGCGCACCAGATACAGGATTGATGGATCCAAAATTAGCAAGGTAGCTTTGACACTTTTAAGTCAAAAGGAACTGAAAATTTGTAGTTAGAATTGTGTTCTTTGTCACCATAATCTCTGCCCTTGTCATGAATTCTCTCTTTTTTTTGTTTGCCAGATCTTCTTGGATCCCAAGGAGCGCAACAACACCGAGTATAAACTGGAGTCATATGCTGGAGTTTACAGGAAGCTTACAGGGAAAGATGTGGTTTTTGATTTCCCTGTAACGGAGGCCTGAAGAACCTGTTGATGAGTTTTTGTGCTGTTATTTTATTCAGCAGTCTTATAATTGCAGCAGATAGGATGCTATTAAATTTTTTGACTCTTGAATCTGCTTGAATGTCTTTTTGAATAGTATAAAACTTTCTTCAAGGTTTCTTTTACTGTGCACTTCGAAGTTCATGTGGTTTTTTCTTATGAAAACTTTTCTATTTGATGGCAAGGAGCCATTGAAACCAGAAATGCTGTAAATCAGGGATTTTCTGCGGGAACTTGATGAAGATGTAAACCATTAGACAGGAAGCTCCACAGGGGCCTGGTGGCTCCAAGACAGATTCAAAGACACCTTTTGTAGCTTGTTCATGCGTTTGGACATTTATTTTTCTACAGAGTTTGAAATTATTGGAGGGATTATGAATGATAAAGCTAAGCGAATGATAAAGCTAAGCAAGGATGTAGTAGATAATAGTTATTAGTGCCCGTAAAGGTGATTGGAGCCAAAATGTTATTCTCTTTTATCACAACACGCTCTCGGCTTATTGATTTAGAAACACAAAAACAATTTAATTTGAAATAAAATAAAAAGAAAACTTAAAATTTTATGAAAATCAGGATTAATTTGAAGTAAAATATATATATATTTTTTATGAAAATAAGGTGCCATTTCTTACTAAATTTGAACTAAATATCCTTGGACCTCAAAAGTAAATCAAATATGAAAATTGTATTTACTTTAAACTTTAAAGTTAAATGTTTCAAAATAATATTTACTTATTTTTAACTTATTAAATTAAAAATTATTTAAAAACAAATATTGCTCATTCAATTATTTATTGGCTGTTTACATGTTCTATGCTTTCCCTAGTCATATATATGAAAATTGTACATCAGTTTTTCATTTTCATTTTTCAAATAATGGATAGGGATGACATCAGCATGCTCCATTTCTTGTCTTAAAACAGGGCCCAAGCCCAAAATATGATTGGGCCTAAAAGAAATCATACTAGAATTTTTTATTGTGCAGCAGCGCTCAACGTCCAGGTTGGTTTCGCGTAGTGTCTGGAATGATGGAGAGAGTTCCAGAGTTCTAGTAATGAATCAGTAGGGCTGCTTTTAGGAGCCAGTCGGTCTTCTTTTCTATTACCTTCTCTTCTCTTCGCCTTTCTATTTATATTTATTTCTCTTCTTCTTTTTCTTTCTTTTTATCTGTCTTTGCAATTGCATCATTCACCGCTACCCTTACTATTATTATTATTTTCATTATTGTTTTAGAAAAGCGAGAACAACAATATATAGGGTTGGAAGGGAGTAGTTAATAGAAGAAGAAGAAGCATGGCAAAAGACGGACCCAACTGGGACGGATTGCTCAAGTGGAGCCTTGCCCATTCTGATGGGACTTCTTCTAATCGCAATCTCAGGTAACTTTTAATTGATGCTCATCACAACAAGTAGTTGTTGTATTTTTTTAATTTATTTTTAATTAATGTTAAAGAAAATGAAATGAATTTAAATTGGATGATGTTAGCGAGGAGGATAGAAGATGGTTTATGGAAGCAATGCAATCACAAAGTGTTGATGTAGTAAAGAGGATGAAGGAGATAACTCTTGTGATGCAGACCCCTGAACAAGTGTTGGAGTCTCAAGGAGTTACTCCTGCTGATATCGAAGGTTAGACTGAGTCTGAGACCCACTCTTTCATTCATTGCCTTTTCCTTTCTGGGTTTTTGTTTACTTATCATCATCTACTTACCTTGACAGATTTGTTGGATGAGCTACAAGAACATGTTGAAGCCATTGACATGGCCAATGGTCAGTTTTTCCTCTATTTTACATATTATCTGATTTCTCAGATGACAGAATCCCTCTCTCTCTGTTTTTTTGTTCGCAATGCCTTATAATTCAAAATACTGGGTTCCCTGTAGTTTGTTCAAATAGATGCTTTATGTCCCTTCTTCGCCTGGCCCTTTAGTTCAAATAAATACTGGGTTCCCTGTAGTTTGTTCACCTTGTTGGTTGATATTGTTGGCACTTGGAAGGGGAGTCTTTTGTACTGTGGGTAGGGTAACACTCTGTGCAACACAACTCTATAATGTGATGTCTCTCTTTCTGTTTCTGTTTATTGTAAATTGTTACATTTTGGAACTTATTGATAAAGTTGGAAATTTGTAGATCATCTATATGCATGGGTTTGTATCATGACATGTTCTATGAGCTATATGTCTTTTAATGAATGAAGAGTGACAAATGAGATGAAATTATGCTTGTGGAGTTATTACTTTCTATGAAAATGTGATTTCATCTTAGCTTGGCTCTGTTACTTATCAATATGCAATAATTCAGTTCATTTTGACTCTCTTGTAAGTTGAGTTTCCCTTATCTGCTTGATATATGGATATGTGGCAGATCTTCACTCGATCGGGGGTTTGGTTCCTCTCCTTGGTTATCTAAAGAACACCCATGCTAATGTTCGAGCAAAGGCTGCTGAAGTTGTAACCACCATTGTCCAGAACAACCCTAGGAGTCAGCAACTGGTTATGGAAGCAAATGGTTTTGAGCCTCTGCTTTCTAATTTCACTTCAGATCCTGATGTGACTGTTAGAACAAAAGCACTAGGTGCAATATCATGTAAGTACTGTTTTTGGTTGTATGTGTTGATCTTGGTCATTAGAGCTTGCATGTCGGTTTTGTTTTTGCTACTTTCCTTGGTTTAGAAGGTTCTTAATGCGAGATTCATTGTTGGTGATTCACAGCTTTAATCCGACATAACAAGCCAGGTATTGCTGCATTTCGTCTAGGGAATGGTTTTGCAGCTTTGAGAGATGCCCTGGGTTCTGGGAATGTGAGATTTCAAAGGTATTTAGAGTGGTACTCTGTTTTTCTGCAATCAATCTTTCTCTTTGACCACTGATGAATTGTGTACCACTAATTTATTATAGACAGTTGAAAAAATCAAATCTTTTGTTCAACTGAGAGAAATGAAAGTTTGGTTTTTGCCAGTACTGACTGAATTGATTCTTGATTTAGTTCTCCGTTTTAACTTATAAATTTAATTTTCAGAAAAGCGCTGAACTTGATCCATTACCTACTGCATGAGAATAGTTCAGATGGCAGCATAGTCAGTGATCTGGGGTTCCCCCGCATAATGTTGCACCTTGCCTCAAGTGAAGATGCAGAAGTACGAGAAGCTGCCCTTCGTGGCCTTCTTGAACTTGCTCGAAACAAAATAGATGGGAACACTGGTAGATTATGTGAAGATGATGAAATATTGAAGCAAGTCCTTGAAGAACGGGTTAATGGTATCAGCCTGATGTCACCTGAAGATCTTGGGGCAGCTAGGGAAGAAAGGCAGCTTGTAGACTCCCTCTGGAATGCTTGCTACAATGAACCATCATCTCTACGTGATAAGGGGCTTCTTGTTCTCCCTGGAGAAGATTCACCACCTCCTGATGTTGCCAGCAAGCATTTTGAACCTCCTCTTAGAGCTTGGGCTGCCAGACCTGATGCTGGTAAAAATCCCGGTACTGAAAAGAAACAAGCACCCTTGTTATTAGGATTGGGCCCTGCACCTGAGGCTGCTAATGTCCAAGGGACCTCAAGTGGTGAAGTCAATGGTGATGAGCATAACACCACCTCTACATAACGCTCAGACAATTTCCAAGGTTGTCAACGTGATCTATAGATTTTTGAGTAACTTGTTATGTCTTTTCCTTAATTATTGTTTTCCACTTCTAGTGCGCACTTATTCTCTCTTAGTGGATTTTTTTTTGGTGCTCGTAGTAAAGTGGGATGGATCGAATATTCATACTAGGTACTCTATATTATCCCTAGTGTACATTTGAAGTAAAATACGTGTGCTTGAAGTCATGTTATGTCCTCTCCTGATGGTGTATGTAAATATATATCCTCCTCTTGGTTCTAATTTGACTTGAATTGACAGATCCTTTGATTGTGATAATGGAACAGGGATGGTAACTTTGTTCTTTATAACACAAGTACGAATTAAAGATTTGTCCATGTTTCTTACTTGGTGTTTTGAGTGTGTGGATTCCTCAACCAATGTGTGGGATTTTTGTTGCCGAACTTGAGATCTTTGGATTATCACGTATTTTTTTTTGTCTGGATGTCAATACGATTAGTTTGACATTGCTCCCGGACAATCATCCAGCTCATGTAACATCTTCAAGGCAGGACTTTGGGCGTATGAAATGGTTGTAAACATTTGTATTGTAATGAGACATGCGTTCATGATGAGATCATTGTGCTCACAGATTGACATGGTTTTTAGGTGGCCTGCATGCAATCTAATTCTACAATCATTTCCTCTTTTAGGTGGACAGTGATGCCAGCCAGGAACACGAGAAAGAAGGTAGTTGAAATCCAGAGCGTCTACTTAGCCCACTGAAAGGACTGCTTGCCAATGCATGTTGATATCCATCATGGTGTAATGGAAGCAAGCTTATTAAAAGAATGAATTGGACTCTATCTCTCAAGTTATCGGTTCCTTTCTTTAAAGGATCTGTTTTGGCTAGTCGTCATTACTTTTCTGAATCTTCACGAAGGCAAACTATGTGGTTGCTATGGTAGTTAGAGATGTATTGTAACAAGATCATATCTTTCTGGGCAATAGCTGATGTTGCTGAAAATGCTACATTCAATGTTGATTTTCATTTTTAACTGTCATCATTCAATGATGCATATTTTTCTTATATAATCTCCGGAGGGACCATCAACTATCTTCCTTCTGAAAGGCTGCCGTCAGTATGAAACTGGGAGCCGTAGCAAGAGTTCCCCTGAAGGAAGTGGGTGTGCATACCGTTTAAAGATTATAGCTGCCTGTTTCAGAGGAGTATCTTTTAAAATTCAGAAAACTGCAGAATATAAATTCCAACACTGGAAAAAACCGCTTCTAAAAATATCAAGACGATCGAAGTAAACAAATTACACGTCCTACAATAGAGGACTCGGGGGAAAAATGAAAACGTAAAAACAACTGATTTAACTTTTTTTTTTTTAAGAAAAAAAAGCTGGGAAGGATAACAGGGTGTTGCTAACACCATTGACTTCTAGACAGCTATAATTAATTTACCTGTGCTGGCGCTCATTTAGGAGGACAGAAGGTAATAACATACCGCGAGGCCCTGCATTTGTTAAGGCTGGAGGAGTCATCAAAGGCATAACTATAGGCCTTTGGGCATATAGCCTTGAATAGATGGGCAAAAAGGGTTGGCTTGCAAGTCTTCGGGTTAGCATAATCCCCTGTGCAGCAATACTTGGCCGATTGCATAGCCAAGCAAGCACTTTTACACCCCACAATTTTGCCATTGCTCCTGACTTCCAGTGCAGATGGACAACATATGTTTAAGTCGACTTCACACGATGCAACTCCGCATCCAATTCCGCCCCCAACTGGTGCCATTGAAACTGGCAAATTAAAGCCATCAACTAAACTAACATCGTAGAAATGCAAGGGTGAAGTAGATGATCCAAGAGTCATTTCGACCATGGTTGCTGGGGGAGTGCCACCAGTGCCTTGGCAGCGAAGTAAGCCTGAACAATCCCCGGTGTCACATGATCCTTTTCCATCATTGTCGAAGGAACATCCTTGCCGACCCCATATCCTCCCTGACCACTTGTCGGGCACATCAATGACTACTTCCTCACCACAGCCAAGAAGAAAACCGCCATCTTTCGGCGTAGAGTGACCT
>Ga0307517_10006337_pt1 | contig 17559 bp, 3 predicted proteins | sample 23_EM_MG_FD_194515 | JGI IMG/M metagenome (GOLD analysis project Ga0307517, IMG submission 194515) | Populus trichocarpa ectomycorrhiza microbial communities from riparian zone in the Pacific Northwest, United States - 23_EM | ecosystem: Host-associated > Plants > Roots > Unclassified | place...
ATTCTTTTTTTTTTATATATATTAACGTGGATGTCTGGGCTAGTTTGCGTGCATTTCGACTAATCCCACGGGCCATGAAGTTAACGACCATGTAAGCCTCTAGTGACCATCATATTAGCAACCATATGATTCGAACCTGAAACCACAGGGAGATCAAACTCTTTTTTTATTCTTTATTCTTAATTTTATACTTGGAAGGCTAATATATTTTGAATTTGATAGGTCAAAGTTCGATCAATTAATATCGTTGGGTCAAACTATCGGATGTTGCAACAGAGATAGATGAGATGAAAGGGTTAAAATGCCTCAAGAGTTCATTCAGAGCCAAAAACACGAAGTAGAGGGATCGATATGTCTAGAATTTAAGAGTATATAATTACAAAATGATTTTTCGCCCTCTTGCCTTCATCTTCCACAGAATCTGCCATCTTGAGTTTTGCTTGACAAAAGACAAGCATCGTGTGTGATTGTCTATCCTCTAACTAGAGTCGGCCAGAATCTAAATACTACTTGACAATGATCAACACATTTATTTAATAAAAAGTTCGTTTTATAATTTTGTTCAATATCTCATTCATCTTAAGCCAGCTTTGCCACACACATTTTATATTTTTTCACATGAAAAGACATGGTTGTTCTTCATTCCACTTAAACTGCCTTATTAAATTGGGAACATATTTTTAATTATTAATTTATTAATGATCAATCTTCTCTTCTTCTCCATAATCTCCACAATTCAAATTTAGATATTTTTACATCATTGTCTTGTTATCCTTATCTATCATGTTAAACTCTATTTATTATTCCTATTTTATTAGGGAATTGGAGAAAAATAATACGATGATTTTTTTAGGATAACACTCCAAACAAAAAACAAGCAATTTTTATTCGAAGACTAACTTACTTGGTGATGTATGATTTCTTGTAAATCATGTTGATGAAAGTGTTAGGATTCACCAATCACAGCAAACAGTATCTATGCTTCGAAGTCCTCCATTGGACAACTTCCTCTATCGGGTCCCACCAACATTCCCACCTCGCATCCAATCAAAGAAAGGACAGTGATGTCAACGTGTGAATTCCGTGAAGAAACGTGGCATTGTTATTGGTTGTCGGTGACCTTGCTTTTTTTTTTTTTTTTAAATGGGGGAGTAAGATTTAACGAGGACTTTGCACTCTGTAGGTGATGGTGATGAGCATCCTAGGGTAAAAATTTTAATAGCAATTTTGTTCTCTTTCCCCCCTCTTGGTTTGCTGTTGGAAACCTTTTATGCAGTTTCTGTTCGTTTTATAGTTTTGATGATCTTCTTATCTTAATTTCGTGTATTAAATTACCCATGTCAAGATAGGAGAGAGATCATTAGAAACTCGATCAATTTAATTTCACGTTTTTTTTTTTGAATTCATGTATCACAATAATTGTAATGAAAATATTCTCCTTTTTTTAAATCAAAATGAAATTACTCATATAATAAAAGGTTGTTTAGTAACGTGTTTTCTAAAAATTTAATTGTTTTTTATAAAATTATATATATATATATTTTTATGTTTTTTTATTGTTTTAATATGCGGAAGTTAAAAGTAATTTTTAAAAAAAATAAAAAAAAATTATTTTAATATATTTTTAAGTGAAAAATATTTTAAAAAATAATAATTACTAAACATTTTTAGAACAAAATGGTGGATTTTATTTGTGGACAGGAAACTTGGATGTCAACCTCCGATCTCCAAAGGATAAATGATATAAAAATTCATGAAGTGAGAGAAATAACAAAAACGAGGCATCCAATGGAATGAAATAACTTTATGGACTTCAACAATCTTGCCTAGCTAGTTTGAATTACTATGCAATTAATTTACGAACTCCCTTTTCATGATGCTCCTGATTTACATCATCTTTTTATCCCATAAAAGTTAATTTTTTTTGGTAAATAAATCAAACCCTACAATGATTGCTTATTTTACTTTCCACGCGATCAAGGAAGGGAAGGTGCTTTGTTATATTGATCATTTTCATGAAAGCAAATTGTACATAGGACGGTAGAGGACGATAAGGTATGGACCTTGTCCCATGGCCCCTCCATATATGCTTTCCCCAGGTAAAAATAATATGGCTATGATCTCAATCATCGAATTACTTTGAAGGTAATTTGATAGCAATATGATGTTGAGATTTCGGAACCTAGACAACAAGTCAACAACAAAAAACTCTTGTCATCTATTAGACGTCGCACCCTTTTGTAAGGGATAAAATTTGCACAACACTGTTCTTTTATGATGAAAATGTCACGATTAGGCTTTTATGACTGTTCGAGAGGACAAACAATTTGGCCATGTCGGCCATGCCATCCAGCAGGAAGAGAGCTTGGAACAGCTTCAAAGTCAAGAGTAAAATATTCCACAATTGGGGCAGTACCATTGTGCTTGTAAAGTCTTAAACTCTTAAAAACAATTACCACTAAAATATTCAATCAGACAGCAGACCTCACAAACTGCGAAGAAACCAAGTGTCATATATGGCATAAAACACCCCTTATGAAAGGGTGTGTGCACATGGAAACCTTACACAACATGAGCTTGACACCTTGCAGATCTTTACTTAGGTTATCCTAGATAACTATAACTGATCATGATTGCGGATTGAAAAAATAATTAAAATTTTAAAAGAAGATTTTTCTATGAAACCCATGTAGAATTGTTGTAATATTAATTAAATAAAAAGTTTTAAATTCATAATTAAAATAAAATATATACCGCACCACCATGCCGTTGTACAGAAACAATCCAAGGCTAAGAATGATAAGTCATGAAAGGGGAGCGAATGAAGGCAGTTCTTTGGCATGGCAGCCTTTAAAAATTTAAAAATGGAAAAGAAAAAGATCAGTATTGGGAATAGCATATGGCACGCACTTTTTTACTACTACCCAGCTCATTAAATACCTATCAGAGTTCAAAACCTTATTTAATTCTTTCTTCCCTATTTTTGTTTTTTTGTCTAACTCCATGTGAAGACATTTACTAGCTAGCAACTTGCTAGGGTTTTTCGATCTCACAAGGGTTGGTTTGGGTTAGGCAAGAGCTGGCAAAAGTGAAAGGGAAGGTGCTTGAATGATACGTTTTAATGCTTTTCATGCCTTGAAACAAACCTGAAGAAGAAGATCACAAGCACTCGGGGTTTAATCAATGTGTTCACATCTCCCTACGCGTAGTTGCTTCACATTCTCTCCATGACTCTCTCTCTCTCTCTCTCTCATTATCTTATACTTTAGTTTATTTATCTAGAAATAAGCAACAAATCAAGTGTCCAGCCTTTGCCTTCCCCTTTTGTGGGTGCAAGGATCCATTCTTTACAAATGGGTCAATTTTGGAGGAAGCATTAGCGTGCATAATTAAGGGTTATTTATTGCATCCTTTTTAGGTAATTAAAAATCAATCTCATGGATAAATTATTCACAAAAAACTTAGGAATATAATAAAGTTGACCATGAATATCATTTTCCCTCCCAAATTCACGCTAAACCTTTTTTTTCTTTTTCTTTTTTAGATTTGAATCCGATAAACTATATATTAAAGAAAACAAAGCTAGCCTTACCTCCAATATAGCTTATTGCATCGTGAAGTAACTTTAACCACAATAAATCAACGCTACGCTATGGTTTCCGGCCCCCTCCCTAATTTATTATGAACTCTTTAATTGCTTGTTCATACCATAATTTGAATGAATGGTATGGAATTTCCAGCAAAACCCACAATCTTTCCTCACAAGATATACGGTAATTGATTAGATAAACATGAGCTCAAGGGAGTAACTGAAATTAATTATTAATTAAGGTAGAGATTAAGAAAACAATATTTTTTTAAAAATTAATTTTTTATATTTTTATATCGTTTTAATATTTTGATATTAAAAAATAATTTAAATTTTTTAAATATATTTCTGAATAAAAAACATTTTAAAAAGATAACTCTAATGAATTTAATTAGTATTATATAATGTTTTTTTTGGTTTGTACAAGACAAAATCATGATTATTAATTTTGACAATTTCTTGTCATCTTTGCATCCTTCTGATATCAAAATAATATACAATTAGCATTCCCATTCCAGAAATTCAATAATATTTTCAACAATATCATTTACACGTAAGAAACAAACCTGCTTGTGGATTAAGAAACACAGCCATAGAGAGATGATTATGCAATTTCTTTTCTAAAAAATAAAAAATAATAATCTATTTCTTCTTTGTAATTTGCTGATTAACAATCGTTATAAACAGACGATTCTACTTCCCATGAACATATTTGCCTTGTAATAATTGAGTTAATCATATCATAATTACTATTAACCCCGAGTTGGATTATACTATAATTATTCCACAAAGACGAGTTTGAGCCAGTGAGGGAACTCATACCCGGGATTGACTCGGTTGCTGTAATCAAGTCAATAATCTTCAATATATGCACCTTGCCGACGAGTTGAGTTAATATCCCTGACTCAGTAACTGAGCTCTTCTTCTTGTGTTGCATGGCTGCTCGAGCGATCTCAGTTAACATTGCGCTAGACAATCTCCGAATTCCCCGTGCTCCACCCATCAAGATCGCTGAGTTAACTTGACAATTGGACTGAGTTTGCTCCGAGTTTTTCCTGTGATGCTTGTTCGAACAACTTTCTTGTTTTATTCTAATATACACCGACTCTGGACTCCGGTTCCTGACTTGGCCGAGTGGGTCTCTGAAAAAAACCACTTTTTTGACATCCACTAACATTACATGCTTAAAGTTTCTCCTAACTCGACCGAGTAACATTGGATAACAAGCCCATCTTCTCAAACTCATTGGCACATAGTCTAGAAACCCCGCAAGTGAATTCTCCGGGTCAAGCTCACTCGCGTCAAAACCCACCACTGAGCCATAACTCAACAGAGTCAACTCACCCTCGCCCTCCCCCGACTCACTAGAATTGCCATTGCCATCAACTCTAATTCTCTTTCCCCACAGAGGCTCACCCATCTGCTTCTTCCCACTCTTCAAAAACTGACTCACGTCAAAACTCGACGCCGACACGGAGTCCTGACTCGTTCTATTCAATTGTTTGTAGTAATTAACAAGTTTCAAGAACGAGTCATTCTCTTCTTGAATCAATGATTCAAATCTTGTAGCGAATAAAGAGGAAGGAAAGACAAAGACAGCATCAGCTCTTGCTGTGAGACCTGACCGATGCAAGACTCTTAAAAAGAGTCTAAATTCAGCTTCATTAGTCTCTTCCATTACATGAGCAACAACAAGATCATTCATTGCTCTAGTCCCACGCCTGTAAAGCTTGCCCATTCCTTGTAAAGCATATAAAGAACGGAACTTTTCACTTCTTTTATCATCTTTTGGCCAAAATGTTCTTGAAAACATAGAGAAGTAACTGGTTTTTGTGGGTTTAAGCTTGTTTTGAGACAAGAATCTACGTGGGGTTTGGTTGATACTAATGGTGGTGGACGGGTTGGGGATTGCGGGTTCAAAAGTTGAGAGAGTGAAGAGAAGGAGGGTGAGGAAGAGTAAAAGAGCACAAATCGAGATGGTGGATTGAGTCTTCGTGATTATGGGGTTGTTTGAGTTGGTCCTTTTAATTATTTTTGATGAGTTACTGTTGGGAGTAGCCAGTGATGGGGTTGATGGAGAGGAGGGGCAGAATGGAGCAGTGGCGTCGGCGTCGGCGGTGGTGGAGGAGGTGTCTTCAGGGAAGAAGACTAGGAGCAAGCCCTCCATGCCCCAATTTTCACTGTTGTTTTTGCTGCTTTTGGCCTTCGCCATGATTCCCATTTTCGTTTCTCTTCCTTGATCCCTCCCCTCTTTGTGTGGTTTTGATGACTTTGCCTCGCAAGCTTTTTAACACGTTTTTAACTCTTAATTTTGCTAGCCTCCAAGGGCAAACCTCGAAAATGCCCTCAACCTATGTAGTTAGTGTAATTTTGTATCTAAATAAAACTTTATATCAATCTTATCCTCCAAGTAGACTGAGTTTCAGAAAGTTTCAATTAAGTATTGATTCCATTCAAATTGAACTATTTTTTTAAATAATAAATTACCCTTTTTCTTGATAAATTTAACATTTTTTTAAAAATAATTATAGTTAAAGGCTTCAATTGAGATATCAAGATTGTTTAGATATAATTTTTTTTAAGGTTATTTTTTTGAGGTTTGCCCTTATTCTAATTAATGATTATTTTGCCTGTTTGATTCCATGTATTGTTCTTACAATGTAATTTAGAAATCTTCCTGATCAAGAAAATAATACTCTCTTATTATTTAAGGAAGATTTCTGACTCTTAATATTCTTTCTTGTTTTTATTTCCTTAAATATTAATTTGTAATGCGTGCCTTACCCTCTCGTTGATTAATGTCAACTTGAAGAAAAAGTATGATCATTGTTTCAGTACTGTGATTTACTTCAATTGAGATTGGTGAAACCAAATAGTTAATACTTTTTTCTATGCTGTTCATCGGTTGGCTTAGGTGTGGTATTTTTCATTTTAATTTTTTATTATAGTTCTTTTGAAGATCTATTCTTATTCTATGTTTTGTTTTTTATATACTTTTTTCCTGCAGTTTCGATTACTATGGATATTTAGATAATTTTGTATTTTAAATTCTTTATCCAATAACCTTACGAGCTCAAATGAATAGATATAATATATATAATCATTCAATTAAACAATACAAGAGATTTTTCTAATTTTTAGACTTAAATAGATAGTGTTTTTTGAAAATTTATACTGGAGTTTAAAATTCAAATTTGGTCAAGTATTATAATTTTTAACTTCATGGAACTAGAGTCTCAAGAAGTGTCAAAGGGAAACTATTCAAATTTGTATTTAATTTTTATTTGTGACTTTTTTTATATATAATCTTTGTATTTTATAATAGCAAATTAAATCCAATAAAAAAAATGCTAAATAGGCATATAGAGGAGAGAAGATAGAAAAAAAAGAAATAAAGAAAGAAAAAGATATTTGAGATATATCAAAACTTTGTTTACGACAATACTTATATTATTAGAAAGATCTAAATGAGATAAATTTAACAACACTTAAGAAGGTCACTAACGGTGACCCGAATGGGCCACACTTGCCATTCAAAATATGCGCAGGTGGCTCACTTGTCTAGGCAATAAGTGTGCCCCACTTGGGTTATTATTGATGACCTTTCTTGGTATTATTGGATTCGTCTTATTATGATCTTTACGATGATACTGATGATGTTATAATTAGAGCTTTAGTGTGTCTTTAGGATCCTTTTATTTTATTTCTCTCTCCTCTCTTTTGCCCACTTAATATTTTTTTTATGTCCCAATTTTAAATAGCGACAAGCTATAAATGTCATATTTCCCAATCACAACATGCACAAACTATGTTATTTCGTTAATTTTTTTTTTCATCTATGATATTTCACCAAATTTTTTTTTTAATGTGCTAATAACCAAAAATAGCCTCCAAATTTAGATTAATAAAAAAACTAAAAGAGCTTAGTGCTGTGCTATGCTTAGTGAGAGGAAACAACGTGGATTCACATGGTGTTTCCTCTTTTCTTTTTCAATTCTTTTTTTTATTTGAGTCATCAACTTTTATTTTCGATTAGATCCTTTTTCATTATATTAATTGGAATTGAGCTTTGTTATTTATTTTGGTTGGCTTGGAATTGGATACTCGTGGTGTCAAGAAACAAAACCAACTCTCGTTTAATGCTTAGTTTGACAAAATTAAATGAAATTGAGTTGAGTATTTGAAGTTACGAGGATCGGATTTTAGCATATGACAAGTATTGAGCCCTTTTGTTTTGCAAATATTAGGGAAAAAATTGCGTGGTTAAGGGAGAGATTCAACCTTCTATTTTTTTGGTCCCTCAATTGTTTTTCTTTTCAATTTGATCATTTCATATGGAGTTTTTTTATTAGATTGGACTTGATTTTTTTTTTTGTTGTCTAAATATGGGGATCCCATAATGTCAAAAAAAACTTTCAAACCATATTTGATGGTTGATTTTGCAAAATAAAATACCATTTTATTGTTCTAAAAGCAATTTAAGGATCAAATTTGAAATCAAAAACAATTTTAGGAACTGAAAAAGATGGGCAAGCTAATTTGGCTGACGTGTGTGGGAAGAGGTTGTCACTCTCTAGTGGCATGTGCAGCCTCTTTGAGTGCTTAATACCATTGTTCGTGGTTATGTTAGAACCATCACAATGAGATCTTTCCAGAGGCAGAATGTGTGTCCATAACGGAGTGATGGTGAGACTCCGATGATTTTTTTTTCTTCTCCTCTCTCTTTTCTCTCTTCTCTTTTTGGAATTCATGTTGGTCTCCCAAAGTTGAAAGGTGTCTTGTCATTTTGTTTTTATATTAAATTTGATCATCTTTCTTTTGATTGCTATTTATTTTGGATTTTTTATATTTTTTTTCAATTTCATCCCTCTAAATTTGGTTTCATTAAATTTTTATATCATATTTGATCCTCATTCTTTTGATTGCAATTTATTTTGTTTTGGATTCTTTTCTTAATTGATTTTTTTTTCAATTTCATCCATCAACATTTGGTTTCATGTTAGTTTTATATCAAATTTGATTCTCATTATTTTGATTCTATTTTTTTTTATTTTGGATCATGTTTTTGAATGATTTTTTTTTCATTCCGTCCCAAGTATTTGGTTGATTGGTAATTTGGCTTCATAATTTTTTTAGATTTGTTTTCATGATCTGAGTTATGGGTTTGAAAGATTAGCACGAGTTGACCTTGGTCTTTTTTCAATTGATTTTTTTTTTCAATTTTATCATTCAATATTTGGTTGATAGGAATTAAGCTTCAATTTGTTTTTTGTTGCTTTTATTTGGTTATCCCGTTCTTATTTAATTTTTGCTTTGTTTTCGAATAAAATCATGAAAACCTTTTAAGAATATTGAGGGATATTTTTTTACAGTGTTGGCAAATGTTCATATCATATTTTTATTAATCATTGTCATTTTTTTAGTTTGGCTTATTTATTGTCATCCTTGTTTTTTTTTTAATTTTTTTTTAATTAACCTAGCTTATTGAACTTAATCGAGTCAATAATCCGAACTTCAAAATTTTCTTATTTCTTTAAAAATGCTAACATTATCTGAGCATAATTATTTTATGTTAGAAAGAATTTGGCTCGGTCGCAGCATAGCCTAGGCCATAATCTAGTAAAACACTACAAATGCTCTTTCGAGGATGTAAACCTTCTAAATAAAGATTGTAACATTATAATCATTAAACCTATATATTAAAATAAAGTTGACATTAATTGGTCTTACTCCATCCCCTTATCATTAGACTTTTTATATTACTTTTTATATAACTAATTTTTTTTAGTTCTTGAAATTTTAATTTTCATTATTGAACTTTATTTTTTTTTTCATTTCATTCTTGCAAGTTATATTTTCATGGTTTTATAGGTTTTATAGGGTGGGATCGATTTCAATTTGCATGCTCAAACATACAAGATGTGTCATAGAGTATTCTAATATTAAATTAAAGATCAATATTATGAAATAGAATTCTAAGATATTATTAAGAAAATTAAAAGATGAATGACCAAAATTATCTTGAAAAAAATAGCCTTTAACATTACAATCATTAACCTTATATATTAAAATAAAGTTGACATTAATTGGTGTTACTCCATCCCATTATCATTAGACTTTTCATCTTACTTTTTATATAGCTGTTTTTCTTAGGTTCTTGAAATTCTAATTTTTATCATTGAACTTTATTTTTTTTTTCCCATCTCATCCCTGCAATTTATGTTTTCATGGTTTTATATGTTGGGATCAATTTCAATTTGCATACTCTTACATATGAGATGTGTCACAGAATATTTCAATATTAAATTAAAGATCGATTTTATGAAATATAATTCTAAGATATTATTAAGAAAATTGAAAGATGAATAACCAAAATTAACATGAAGAAAATAACCTTTTTTTTTTCCTAAAAAGGCATGCAAAAATTTCATTTGGTCTCTTAGCTTTGAATTTTTGTAAATTTAATCCCTGTTTTTTTTTTTTAGGTTATGGTTTGTTTCTAAATTTTATTTTTGTCACATTTTCAATTCCTCAATGTTTAGAGAGGAGAGAGAAAGTCATGGAAAAAAAGAAGAGAGGAGAAAAAACTCTCTATTTATTTTAATTGCTTTAAGTTTTTGTTCAAATAACCATGTTGCTAATAATTTTTTTATTTTATCATAATAAATACATAAATAAGAAAAATGAATTTTGACATGAGAAATACATTTTCTTCATAAATTTAATCATTAAAGCTCTTACAAATATTGTTTTTTATTACAATAAAAAATTGGTTTTAAAAATGGATATGGTTCATGACTAGCCATAAGCTAAAAGAAGACATGTTTTCAATTTAGCACTATTGTTCATCCCCTCGCATTAAATTTTCATCCTATTGTTCATAGCAAAATTTTCTATTCAGTCCCTAAATTGTTTTCTTTTTTGTGCTTCAGTAACTGAGCTTTATTTCTTTTCATTTAATCCTTATAAGTTATGTTAGCATGATTTTATGTATTGGAATTTATTTTGATTTGCATGCTTATATAATGTGACATAGAATATTCTATTGTTAAATTAATGGGTGATTTTGTGGAATAGAATCTTAGATTATTGTTAAACAAAAAATATCAAAAAAATAAGGTACAATATTAAAAAAAATAGAGCTGTTTCCCCCCCTCAAATTTCAAATTATACATATTTTCTCCACGTTATTTAAAGTTTTTATTTTTCAGCCTAAAACTTTATTTTATCACATTTTAGTCTCTAAATATTGAGGAAGGAGAGGGAAAGTCACTGAAAAAAAAAGAGAGATGAAATGTTTGGCATGTCATATTTTGGTCATAAAAAAGATGAACTTATTATTAATTGATGCATCTTAGAGATGAGAGGTTCAATGAAGGTGGTTTTTCCCTTTAAACATTAAAAAAAGCATAATGGGAGGTTTAGATTTTGTTTTATCTCGATTTGATTTTTGATTTTTGAACTAATTAAAGAGTTTTTAGGGTCGAAAATATTTTTATAAAAGTTTCTAGGATGTTTTGATGTTTTAGGTAAAATCAAGTTCAAAATGAGTTTTCTGTTCGAAAACTCAAAACTCATATTTTTTTTGGTTACTAGAGGTTATAGAAAAATACTCTAGTACATGACATATCGTTGCCAAGATGGACGACATGTCATCCATTAAATTTCTTTTATACCTATTTGGTCATCTAACTTGTTTATACTCACCTGACCCCTCAATATTTTTGCAATTAAATTTTGATACAACTATTTATTTTTGTTATTTACCAGTCTCTGGTTTGATAGAGGAGAGAGAGAGAGAGTTCGTCGAATTCTAGTATTGACAGAGAAAGTTATTGTTCATGCCATTTTCGATCACAAAAATGATTGTTCTTGGTGTCCATGGGCTCCATACAATGAGAGGAGTTTGATGATGATTGTTTAGAGCGTCAAAGTTGCCTAAAAAAAATAAAACTCAAGGAAGACAAATCTAACCTGGTTTGGTTTCGAGTTTTTAAAGCGTTTTTTTGGGTTGATTAATTGGTTTCTAGATTTCTAAGGGTCTTGATAAGATGTTTTTGAGTTGAAATGTCTTAAAAAATTAGATTTTTGGGTAAAAAAATTCATTGTGCTTATTTTCCATCCACTATAGTAGTGACTGTATTTGGGCTCATAAACAACACGTTGTCTGTCTCAAGAGGTGATGTGTTATATGCCTTATTTTCCTAAGAAAAATAAGGGAGAACCACATATCGTTCACCCCTTTAAAACAATAAAAATAGAACTAAGCCCAGACATGCAAGCCTCAACTTGAAGGCCCATATGTTTGGGCTTTTCCTTTCAACTTTTTGGTCCATTTTTGTTTTTTTTTTTTCAAAATTTTTTATTTTATATTTAGGCTAAATATAAATTTCATAAAAATAATTATTGAACTCAGTTTAGTCAATGACTCAGATCACACGTTTGATATGTTAAGCCATAACATCCAGGTTATTATTTTTTTTCTTTTTTGATGTTTAATGCATTTTTTTGTCCCTCATTTTTTTTTATATAAAAAATATACAATTTCACCTTATGTTATCAATGATCTATTTTGTTTTATTTAACTTGAAACTAAAAAAAAATAAATACAATTTCACCCTTTATTGTCAATGAACTACTTTTGCTATATTATTCCAACACACTTGTTTTTTTTTAAATCATTTCATTCAAAAAAAATTATCATGCACTTTATTGTCATATAATTAAATAAAAAAGAATCTTTGATATAAAAATTATTGAATTTAAACATGTATGACTTGTGTCGGGAGTTTGGTTGGTTGACTCAAGTTCACTTGAATTTTTTTAATTGAGTGCTGTTTTTCTCCAATTTTGTCCTTTAATATTGAGTTAATTAGGAATTGAGCTTTTCAATTTTTTTTTGTGAAATTATCCCTACAGGTTTCGCAGGTCAACCCGAGTTGATTTGTAAATCCAATATCTTTTTGTCTCAATATTAGATAAAAATATCATTCAATATGCATGATTAAAATTTTAATTCATGATTAAAATCTATTTAAAAAAAAACATGTTGGTGATGCCTAAACATTTTCTAGTTGTTTGAAAAAAAATTGATCCGACCCGCGACATGACATGAGCTAATTCTATTGTCATTTGATCAAATAAATAATTTATTATAAGAAATAGATTTATTAGACACAAATGAGTACACGGCTCAAGCTGCGAGATAAACGTGTTGATTTACTTCTATCTCTCTATTTTTCGAGTTTAATCTTTAGTTATCATTAATGATTTTTTTATATTTTATTGGCACAAATAATGTTTTTATTAAATAAAAATTTATTTAAAGAAACAAAGTTATTAAGCACAACTGAGTACATAGCTCACGTTGCGAGATCAAATATTTTGATTTTTATCTATCTCATGATTTTTGCAGTTTAGTCTTTATTTATCATTAATGGTTTTTTCAATATTTATTTGCACATATAATTCTTGATTTATTTAATTAGATAAATATATAAGTTTTTTTGATTTTTTATTAGGATTTTTTTATAATAAAAAACATGTTAAAAAAAACATGCATATTTATTATTTTTTTCTAAAAAATAAATTATCCTACCCGTTGATAAATCGTGGTCGAATAACCAGAAAATAAACTAAATGAAGAAGTGGATTCATTGTTACCTTTACCGTGGACAAAGAAAACAAATGCATTGTGGCCATAATTTTTCTTTTTCGTTTTTGTCCTTGAAAAATTATATAATAAATAGTAGTGTTAAATTAAATGGTAGTGTTAAATTAAATCTATTTACCATTTTGTTTTCGGGGTAAATATCCATTCATCATTATTTTTTTAACATCAGCTATTCATCGTTAATTTAACAACATAAATTTGCTACTGGAAAAATTACTGCCGACATATTTGGATGGATGTGATTGGTCAGCATCAAATAGCTGTATTATAAATCATGCAGGGTGTTATGGCTAGAAGACACTGATATGTAGGGACTTCAAGAAAATTCGAAAGCTTCTGCAATCTCAAATCAATCCTTCAATATCAGGTTTGCTGCCAAGCATATAGTACTTGTTATGTGAGAAAATCCTGGGGGGTGTTCAGAAAAACCAGTTTATCTGGAATACTTTTACTCTATCCAATTTAACCCATCAAAATCAAATAATATAAATATTACAAATGATAATAAATAATTTGTTTTTAGTGAAACTCGGTCAACCCGACCTAACCCGTATACCCTATACATCTTTTATCTTTATATTTAATAGTTTGTGTATTAAACATTTATTTTTATTTTATTTAAAAATGTTTTAGCTCAAACTATTTTTAGTGGGTTTTCTATTGAATTTCTTTAACCTAACAAGAAAGAGCTTGTCTCTTTGCTAGAAAAAAAGAGGAGGTAACTAGAATTTAATGGTAGTGTAATGTATGACAATTTGAGCTGACATTGGGGTGCCATGAAATCTAAAGTCCATGTTATAGGTTTACCTTTAAATATGAACCCATAAAAATTAGTAATATAAGTCACAATCCTGAATATTTGTAATATATACAAAAAAGTTTAGCCCAAATTGATATATCTAACCCACTCAGGTTCAAAAAAATTGAATGGATCGAGTTTATAATTTATAAAATACCAGAAGCTGGGTTGAATATAATTATGGACTCAAACCCGAACCAACTTTATACATAAACACCCATAGAAAAATCTAGTTTGGTTGCATCTAATAAATCCAACTATATCCCCCTTCTCTTCTTCTTCTTTAATCCAATTCAAACCCTAATCCTAATTTCTTTAAATTTCCAACAACCTCCTTTAAAATCCCACTACTCAACTTGTTTGCGCCTACACAACCTCTCTCCGTTGATTTCATTCTTGTCGGGCTTCACGCTAAGTAAGAAAACCCATCTATTTTTGTTGTAATAATCATTTATATTTAAAGTTAATTTATTCAAAATTTGTTTGTTCAATTTGTAGTTTGCATGTATATTTAAATGTTTTACTTGTTTTATAATAATAATTTTATTGTATTAATATATAATTTACATTTTAGGATTTGTTTGAGATTTGAGAGAAATTGATTAGTTTGTCACTGGATGAAATTAAGTGTTATTTTATAACTTAGATATGTTAGAATTGAAGAAATAATGAGTAATTTAATGGGCACCAATTATTTAGAAAGAATGATAGATTTTTAGAAGGAAAAACTAAATTTAAGGATGTGTGTATGCAGGGGTTATCTGATTGAAGTAAGGTCAAGAACTATGAAATTGTATCAAAGAAAGACAGTTTTGTAGAGAGAGAGAGAGAATAAGAGGAGAAAGAAAGATATCTTATTTGTTGGGGTGGGATTTGTTATTCTTTTTCCTTATATTTTTTCTCCAAGCAGGACTAGCTGCTGCTACATCTGTGGCTTGTTGCAGCTAGGCTCTGGAAAAAAAAAAAAGACTCTGAGATATTTCATGGTTCTAGTTTTAGTTAGAGTGTTGGTGTGAAGATTCAGATAAAATGAGCTTTCTTGCAAGTTGCATTTGTGAGGAAATTGAGTGTATACATGTCTCATTGTTTCTATGCAGTAGAGCTTGCTCTTCTCTGATAGTCTGAAGGTACTTTAGGGATAAATTTGATTTACTAGTCTCTAAGCTAGCAAGTCAGTGTATCTTTAAGGCATCTTAGATTTCATTTTCTAGGTTTCACTTTTCTCCATGATTAAGAGTTAAATCTTCATTGGTTTTTCAATTCTTGCAGATGATTGTATCGATAGAAATGATGGTTAATTTAATGATGATTTTGCTGTCCATTTAGCATTATTTAGATGAAAACTTTCTCATGGGTCTTAAATCTTTATTAGTTTTGTTTTTTGTTTTTTAGAGATATTTTTTTTTATTGTGGTTATGAGTTTATTATGAGTAATTATTGATTCGGAAATCATAATATAAAAAAAAATTAAAAACACTAACGGAATACTAATATAATATTCTTTCCAACGCTAATAGAATAAAAAATCTCAAGAATCAAGTTTTTGACGATGGTATTTTTTATTGGTATTTTTCAATTTTATTTTATTGGTATTTTTTCAATTTTCTAGTAATATATATATTATTTAACCAAAAATTTATGCAAGACTCAATCTTAGATCCCAAATAATTATCACTTCTTACCATCTAGTATAATCCATTTGAGGTATGGACAAGCATGTTGACCTAACAGAAACAAGATCTAGGAGTAAAAGATCGTGTGGGATCAATCAAGTCGTAGAATTGAATGAAGGGTCCCCATGCTTGTGAAGAGAGAGACACTATTTTGACGGTGGATCTCAAGTGGAATTTTCCAGGAAACGAACATACACGTGTTCCTCAAGGTTCCTAGCTCATTGAGGGGGGGAAAAACACAGAAAGAGGCTGTTGTTGGAACTTGGATGTGCATGAATACTTGTAACGATGTCCACTCACTTGACAATCTCGTTAAGATAGCCTTTACAGAGCCAGTTCGTACACAGGGAACTTCAAAATTGCTGGCCGGAGTTAATGGACCTTGCTTAAAATCAAACGCTTTTATTATCTAGACCTCTCCCTCCTCAGGGTTGGCAGATGGTCATCAGTGCACATTAGGTGTTTCTAAGCGCTTATTCAATCCATAAATTTAAAGTGTGTTTATATAAAATCCGGTATAGTGGGTTGATCCAGTACCTGGACCACTCGAGACCTTGAGCATATTTCAAATGGTAGAAACTTGGGCTTATAATTAAATTAGTCGAATCAACCTTGTAATTTAGTTTTATTAAAGGAAAATTACCTTCATATATAGTCACTTTTTTTAGTTTACCTCTATTTTTTTAGAAATTACATTTTATATCTTTGTTCAAAATAATTTCTAAATTTGGATAAAAAATAATCAAATATCCTCGTATATAATACATTAGACAAATCAGTTGAAAGAAATTAAACGTAAAACAAGATCTCTCTCTCTTCTCACCAAAAACACAATCCTAATCGATTTTGTTTATTCACTTCAATCCAAATTTGCACTTCTCATCATGATTTTGCTGAGTCTGTCCTACTAGAAGCTCTTCTTCTTCTCTTCTGAAACCCACCCATACTTACCAAATCAATTCTTCAATGGCTCTAATGCATCACACCATTTCCTTGTCGACGCTGGTTGGATGAATTCTTTGGTTGAAGCACAAAAACCCCATGTCAAAGAATTTGTTTCCAGGATCAAGACTGAGTCAAAGTTAAGCCTGGACTCTCCTCAACACGCTGTGTTTGTTCTTGATAATTTTGTTACAGGAATGAATGGTTTATGATGAATCCCTACATGAATTGTTCAAATTTGACTTGTAAGTTTGATGGAGGTTTATAACAAGCATGATCAACAAGAAAAAGAGACAAGGACGTGGTCATTGTGGTCATAATATAGCAAGCAATCTTATTGAACATCGAAGCCTTCAGTGGTAATGGTGGTTTCAGATTCAGGTTGGTTGTTCATATTGTGTCTTCTCTCTATTTTCAAGATGGATTCTTTTGAGTTTTTGTTAATGGTGGTAGTGGTGGTAAGACTAAAAATTCAGAGCAAGTGAATAAAATATAACATTTTTGCCTCTCTCTTCTCTTCTCTTCTATCCTCTCTTCCCTTTCACTTCAAACCTTGCAAAAACTCATTTTCAAAATTTCTTTCTCCACTTTCACAACGTACTTATGCTCACAAATTGCATCAATTTCTTTCAAAATAGACTTATCAAAATCTTCATAAAAAAGGAAAATGTTTATTTTTCTTTAATTTTCATTGTTTTAATGCAACAAGGGTTTTTTAGTTAATATATATAATATAATAACAATCCTGTAAATAAATTGATATTTTTTTTATTAATGTAAGGTAAATAAATTTCTTAAAAAATAAAAACAACACTAAAAAGAACTATATATAGCCGTTTGTTTCCGTGGTTGCTTCTACGTTTGAAACAAACACAGCAAACAT
>Ga0307517_10006338_pt1 | contig 17556 bp, 19 predicted proteins | sample 23_EM_MG_FD_194515 | JGI IMG/M metagenome (GOLD analysis project Ga0307517, IMG submission 194515) | Populus trichocarpa ectomycorrhiza microbial communities from riparian zone in the Pacific Northwest, United States - 23_EM | ecosystem: Host-associated > Plants > Roots > Unclassified | place...
TATGCCATATTTAGATGGCTTATGCCGCATTAGGATGACCTTATGTCTGTTTGGGAAGGCGTCTCCATTTGGCATAACTTATGTCTAAATCCGGCATAAGGTTGCTCCAGACATGGCACCATAGCCAACAATCAACAATCTTAGCTGATCAATGCACGATATTGTGAGGCTTTGATTGCCTAATTAAATTTTTATCTGCACTGGAAATGGTTAAAAAATCTTGTTTGAACATGAGTTGCGGTGGCCGGACCTACCAACCCCCGGCCCGGGATTCTCGGTGCCCCTTGATGTGCAGACCAATGTTGTAAGTACCATTCACATAGATACTCAAGCTTAAGCCAGGCAGAAAATGATTTTGGTCTCGGTAACCATATGAGGAAGTTTTTCTTTTTTCTTTCTGCAGCTAACACCCGCACTCCGAAACCAGGTCGGCCCTTGACATGTTTGACATGTTGCCTATTCCGTGACCCGTAGCCTAACTGCTGCAACATCTGCCCCCGTCGTCAAATACCCTCGCCCCGGTTCCGTGGCAATTCAGTCAAGGACAACCTCTTTATAAAACACCCCTGCCAATCAATCACAGGCTGCGCCTCAGCACCAACTTGCCCCACAGTAGCATAACAATTAACAATCTTTACCACAGTTGCAGCAGCCTTCACAGCAGCAGCAACCACAATCCCGACCCCAGCCTCAACCACAGCAATCGATTATGAACCGTACATCGAATGGATCACAACAACAGGCGCCTGTAACACGCTCTGCCTCAATCGACGGTCAAACCCCAGCACCACTCCATTTGCATCCTGAGATTCGCTCTCTGGTGCAACTCATCAACGCCCACGCCCACAAAATTTACTTTTCTGGGCCTCTTATGCGCCGATTTGAACGACAACCTGATGGTCAGAAACCCCACAAAGACGAAGGTTGGACGGAGGTTTGGGCGCAATTGGGTGGTACGAATTTGAGTATTTGGGATATGAAAGAGATCCAAGAAGCTAGCAAACAAGGGCGAGAAGTTCCTCCCTCTTACATCAATGTAACGGACGCAGTTGGTAGTTTTTTATTTACTCCCTTTTTATGTTCTCTAATTCGTACTTTCTATTCTATTAGTTCATTCAGGTTTTGGGTTCTGTCACGGTTCCCCCCACGCCGACCGCCCCCTCAAAACGCTATACCAACGTCATTACGCTTAACACCGCGGGGTCAAACCTTCTCTTATTCTCATGTCCCACGACCGCCGCTCTGATTTCTTGGGTCGCCGCTCTGCGATTAGCTGCTTGGGAGAAGTCGAGGCTTGAGGAGATTTACACAGCTCACTTGATTCGTATCACTCTCGATTGTGTGTCTATTTCTTACGCATCCCAACTTTGGTCATTCACCACCATTCGTCGTTTTCAAGCTCGAGATATTCCGACAACTCTTGTTCGAGGAGAGATGGAAGGTTGGGTCATGATTCGTATCGCGGGTCAGACAGATTGGAAACGCGTTTGGTTGGTGGTGCAAGAAGGATCGGGGGTAGAGGGCGACGGTGCAGGGCCTGCTGGCGCTGGCGTTCAGGCAACAAAGAAGAGGAATAGGATGTCAAACGTCTTTTCCAGAGAGACAAATGCGTCAAACCCCCTCCCTGCGAAATCCATGATATCAATGTTCACGTCGTCGAAGCCCAAAGATCTTAAAAAGCCCCTCTTGACGGTCTATGGAATTACGCAAGCCTTCGGGGTGTATCCGGAGCGACCAGAGCTTATCAATCGAAGCACACTGTTGAAGGTGGAAGGGACGTTTGGAAATGATGAAATGGCCGCTGCCTTTAAAATGAGAGAAGGATGGGTTTTGATCATGCCAGAACTAGCAAACAACGTTGGACAGGCAGCTGAGATGTTGAGGTGGGTTGTTGGTAAGTATGAATTACATTTCTCAACGGATTTCGTCTGTCTGATATTTCTTTAGGACTTCATGATGCTTTTGAACTCTATGGACGTCCTGAGGCCTGGACCTGGGACCCTCGGGACCCTATTTCTTTGATGTTTGGCTATCCAGTGGGTCCTCAGAAGGATGTTAGTCCATTTTTGGTTTGATTTCTCTTTGATATTAATGGCATCTATAGAACCTCTTCCTCGAACGAGAGATTGTGGAAGGCATGGATCCTCGTGATCATCGCACCTCAGTTGTGCATTCCACGATGAAAAACCTTTTGCAAGCACATCTGAACCCCGCTGTTCAAGTCGTCCAACCTCATTCAGCACCAAGGGACAGAAGTCCTCCTCGATCTCCCTCCGCTCCAGAAAACACCCCTCCAACCGATGTTCAGGTCTGGGGTACCCAAATACCACCAACGACACCTGAACCAGCCCGTGGGCGTGATGTTGTTCTTTGGAGAATGTTACTCAATGACATTGGTACAGGATCGTCCTTCTTGCCACTCTCAAACCGTGATAAACTTGTTGTCGCCATTGATTTCGGTAATTCATCCATCTTATGCTCTGATCGATTGCGAAACTCAGTGGGCATACTCTTTACAGGTACCACGTTCTCTGGAGTTGTAATTTTGTTCAATCTCACCTACAATCCCATACCAGGCTGACGGTGACCTAGGCTTATGGATCGACGATTCATACGAACGGGCAAGTTCGGCTTGTGTTGAAATGGCCAGGATCCACCGAAAGCTATAGAAAGGTATGTTCTCTGCACGTATCCCTTGCTGATGTCGGCTCTGACACGTCACAGATACCAACTGCTCTGCTTTACAACGAAACCGGCCTCCTTGCCTGGGGACTGGAAGCCAAACATGCTAGAGTGGAACCTAATGAAATACTCTGCGAATGGTTTAAATCGTATCTGGACCCGGTCAACCTTCGTTCGCCTGGAACCCTCGACCCCGACCTTCCAAAATTGCCGGTACGTTCAGGTCATCGTGTCCAGGAATGAGGCTATTAAACTAAGTAACGTTCATCCAGCCCGGAAAAGACGCGATTGATGTGATCGCTGACTACCTTCAAGGACTCTATGCCTGGGCCAGAAGGGAGATCGGGAATGATCTCCGGGAGTTGTATTTTGGTTCGTCTTTCCAGGGTTGTGTTTCTGAAATACTTTTACCATACTGATTCAGAATAATATCGGATAGAGACGGAAGTTTGGATCATGGTCCCATCGAAGTGGGATACCAAGGGGATTGCAATGCTGCGAGAAGCCTGTTTCAAAGCTGGAATTGTCAGTCGTTACGATGTCGATGTACCTGGTCGCGACCAACTACGAGTCGTGACGGAAGCCCAAGCTGCCTCTCTCCATTGTGCTGCAGATGTTGGACTTGCATCCATGAAGAACGGCCAACAATTTCTTGTTTGCGATGCTGGGGGAGGTACTGTTGATATTGCAGTCCACAAAGTGATTACATTCAATTTTCGAGAACTTCGAATCGTTGCTCATCAAATCAGGTTGTTGGAGATCGATCTGCAAATGACATTGCAGAGGTTTCCGTCCAAACTGGGGGGAAATGCGGTAGCCTCTTTCTGGACCTTCGATTCGAAAAAGTTGTCACAGTGAGTTTGTATCATTCTCAGTGGGTGGGTTGATTCCCAGTCTGAGTTTTGGCGTAGATTTTGATGGAAGATCATCCTGTACATAGGGATCTTCTTTCCCGAAGATATTTTAGTATGTCCAAATTCGCACCATGGCAATATTTTTTCAGACTCTAATTTAAATAAACCCAGTGTACGCCTTCAGCTCAGTCGAGAAGATATCGTTCACTGGAGATGAGCATGAAGATAGTAAGGACCCCACAGATTTCATTGAACAATGCTAATTCAGACAGATGAGTTCTTCTACTTCAACTGCTTCAATGTCGAGGATTCGGATGCCCCGGAGGTTGGTCTGATCAATGGCAGTCTCTCGATTCCTGGGATCCTCCTCCGCCGTGAAGTTTTCGACCCAGTAATAAATGAGGTGATGATTTCTGACTACTGAATTTAATACAATTTCTGACAATCTCTTAACCAGGTGCTTGAACTCATTGATGCACAGGTTCAGAAATGTAATGAACCTCTCCAACATATATTCCTTGTTGGTGGATTTGCCGGAAACCCGTATCTTCTGCGGAGAGTCAAGGTGAATTGTCCTCGCAACCCATCCTAAGATGTTCTATTATTCCTCACAAACGATCTAGGAAAGATTCACAAAATGCGTGTCCGGTGCTATTGTGCGACCCCCTGACGCAGATACCGCTGCACTCCGGGGTGCAGTAATGTATGGAATGCAGGTCGACGCCGGTCTACCTGTAATTTCCAACGTAGTCGCGCCGCGCTCATACATCATGAAGGTACCCTGGTTTTTATGTTTGCAGCGGCATAAAATTTACAAGATTAAGGTTAAATTACCTGCCGAACCAAAGGACTGGCTCGAACGGCCTGCGTATATTTCTACAAATCGCGCTGGCATCCCAATTTGTAAGAAAAGGTCGGTTTTTCTTTGATGTTTACGGTTCTCCGTGGCAATGAACCTCGTTACAGGCTGCAGTACCTCATCAAAAAAGGGGATGTCGTTGAGAAAGGGTATGTGCGTTCATAATCCTACTTGAGATTCATTAACATTTCCACCGCCGAAGCGCCAAAATACGGACGACATTCTCGTGAGTCGTGTTCCCTTTGTCTTCCGCAACGTCAAGCGTAACGCTTTGGGCCAACAGAAAATTCTCGAAAAATGCCCAAGGTCAGAGTCGCCTCCACCTTTGACTTATTTCCTAATCACGAGTGACTCCAGACTCGATATTTACTGCGGTGCTTTATACGAGCGAACATCCAGAGATGTTACGTTACACCGACTCAGGCGACCTGGTGGAGATATGCAAATGGACTGTCGACCTTGCTTCGCTGCCAAGTTTCATGCAAAACGCGAATATCGCTGGTGCTTCGAAACCATTTTACACAGGTGTGGCACATCCTATTTAGGTCAATGATGAAAGAGCTGATAGAACGATGTTGCTAGAGTTTGAGGTCGGCTTGGAGCTCGATAGCGCGGAGGTTCGTGGGGTCCTTTTGTACAATGGAGTAGAATCGGCAAGGTCAGTTTCCATCGTAAAACCTGTATCCGGTGGAGTGGCTCAAAAAACTACACGCTTCTTGTAGGGTTGTCTTTGACTTTCTGATCTGACATCAAAGCTGCTCAGCTGTATCTCAAAGGTTCGGCGTACATGAAATAGGGTAAAGCGCAGTCTGAAGTCCGGGCCGGAAGGCAGCTATGCGTCAAAAAAGGTGTAGACGTTTTGATTCAGACCAAAGCGCTCGGGATTATCTGCCAAAAGTTTCATTCCTCAAAGCTCTAGTCAAAACTTGAGAGCTTTCTAAAGGCGGTGTGATGGGCCAGCTTCATTGAAATCCCGGGCCAAACAAACGCCTTGCACGCTTAACCCCATTGTGATTATAATTCGCATCTATGCCACTACAACGAATTGTGAAGTTGGCCCATGGCCCATCGGTCTACCGCCTGGAATTTAAAAGCCCCACATTCACTCAGGACACACCCCCCGGCCCTCGAGTCCTTCAACCCATCCCAGCCAGTACTCCCCAAGCGAAAAGTTCTACCGACATGATTTCCTCTCTCGTTCTGCTCTGGCCGGACGGGCAAATCTACCCCCTGACCTCCTATGACCTCGGACGAGGGAATAAATCCGCCACCGTCGTCAAACGCTTACAATCGAACATCCACCTTGCCTGGATCGGTTTGATGAACGACAACCCAACGCAACTAGTTATCCTCAAACTTGCGCGTGGGGATCGGGAAAACAAGTTGTTGAAGCACGAATACGAATGTTATACGAACGAGTTGGTGGGACTGCAAGGACGTTACGTGCCGTTTTGTTATGGGATGTATAACAGCACCGTGGATGGTATCGCGTTGGGGTGTTTGGTGTTGGAGTATTGCATTCCAGAGCAGACTCAGTTGGCAGTTCAAGACGAATGGAAGTGAGTATTCATTATTCATCTCTTCTACACCATTGTATTACTGGCCAACTAACAAATGGCTCCTTTTTCATAACCGCAGCCGCGAAGTGATGCTGGCAATTTGCAAAATTCACGAAGTAGGAATCGAGCACAACCAACTTCTCTCCTCCGAATCCTTATGTCCCACTTCGTCTTCCCCGACCTCTTCTCCAACCTCTTCCACATTTTCATCCTCCTCCTTTGACACCCTCAGCCCAACCCGCTCCACCACCTCCTGGGCCTCCTCCACACGAACATTAGTTCCCACATCCCCACGATACTCATGCCTTGCTAACTCTCCCAATTCGCGCTCGCGTTCCCGCTCAAACGCAACAATGTACAACCCATCTACCCCAATGACACCGTCAACCTCGGCCTCCACTTCCACAGAGTCGCCCTCAACCTCCACCCATATAATTCCGCAAGGCCTTTCCCCCCGCATAATCGATTTCTCGCATGCCAAACGCAGACACGTCTGTGTGAGCCCTGCACCTGCAGACGCCTACGGACGCGTCGTCGTCCAGGAAGGGGGTCACACATGTCCTGAGCTCGTACAAGTCGAGTTGATGGCGTTCGATGTGATGGGCATGGCGAGGCCTATTATGTCGCCTGCTGTTCGGTATGAAAACGTTGGGAGTACCTTGAGGTGGCTCTGACTTTTCAATGCGTCGTCGACGTTTGACAGCAAACGATTCCAATAGCTTGACGCGCCAGCAGCGGAGAGCTTAATTTGAGGATTATAAATCAGTAATAGCCCTATTGGCTTCATGTACATACAAGCTAGGTTCGGATAGATACAAAGGTCTTGAAAATTTCATACAACCGTAAACTCACCATCGCTGGTATCAAGATTGGCTGTGTGGCATGCCGGCATCACCAATCGAGCACCTATCGTATCCACCCAGAGCAGTATTGCTGGTTTTGACGGCGAATGCAGAAAAGGTGTTCAGTGCCTTTGGAGCAGTTCCTTAAAGTGGAAAGTAGAGAGCTTCCTATACCAAAGCCTTTGACTGGTCTTCTCGATGTTTTCTCTGGATTGAGCAAAAAGGAGGGTTGCGCAAGGTGATGGATGCGATATTCTTCGCTCACGCCTTTTAGGAACACTATCATATTTTTCAAATCCTTTTGGAGGGTTGTCGACACCCTAGCAGTATTTGAATAGGTCTTGTCCCTTTCATTAAAAGTTTATCGAAAGTCATTCAGCTTCGTTAATAATATTTTTACGACCTAGTAGTATTATTCCATACGTATGGGTGCGGGGGCTAATAGGCTGCGTCGGAGCGCTCTACGCCATCGATTATCACAGTGCCCTTGAAGTGTAATAAATTGGCAACGTTGTCAGGACAGGGTCAGGTCCACTGATGCAAAGGGGGAGTTAGCGGGAATCACACATCCGACAGCTGCGCCTCGGCACCACAATCTCCAACCATGGATATGGTTCATCCGCCCTTATCTCTTCGTGCTGGGGCCGGACAGAATTCCGATTGTCGAGTTCTGCCGCCTTCACTGTGCGCCGACAGTATAAACTATAACATAGATAGATATAGATGTAACGTAACATCCAATTCAATGCCTATCACACGTGGCACAAGACAAATATTGATACAAAAATCAGATTACAATGTATGCCCAGAGGAAACAGAAACTCTTCATCACTACCCAAGTAATAAAACAACCCATACCAGCGGGTGACTATCCAAGAAGAAAAAAGGAAAAATCCAACCGAGACCCACAAAAATACAAAAAAAAAAGAAAAAAAAATCCATAAAAAATTGTTGATGCGGGGTGAACGAATGAGAACATGATGATGACAGAGAAAGAGATATTGCATGCGATGAAAAACGGAAATGAAAGAAACATATCTTGATGTTCAATTAGGTATCGTGATCGTGGGGATGATATGCCGTGTATTTATCATCGGCGGGCGATGATCGCGGTGTCGTGTATATGCGATAGAGTTTGTGATGGAGATGAGAAGGCCAAACCAGGCATGGTTCTTCAGGAAAACCTTGCCTCGAGGCCCGGCACGGATCCATGTGATGAAATGCCGTCATAGTTGAGAGAGTGAAGGGAACAGAGCTGGAATAAAATCTGATAAGGGATGACCGTCTAGCAGCGAACGTGTTGGATAGCGGCGGCGTCAAAGGAGAGGATAGGGTTCAGTGGTTGTTATTGTGTTCCTCCTGTGGTGAACCAAGGGGCGAGCTATGACCAGGACCCTCGACACTAAACCTGGGAGCGTGCTCACTCTGTAGGTTACCACTAGCAGTGCTCGAAAAGCTCCTCCGCTGGCTGAGAGAGCCTAACCCCAACGTCCATCGTGTCCTTTTCTTCGCGAGGCTAGGCGGAACGGGGGGATTTGTTGTCCTGAGCTTCGGGTGCGCTGGGTTATATGGCGGCATCTCGGACGGGGCGAGCGGGGAGAGCGGGGAATATGACGATACATTGGAAGGCGTATACGTTTGTGAAATGGCGGTGGAAAGCATGGGAAAGGAGCTGCAAGACTCTAGAGGCGGAGAGTCGGGATGACCTGCGATGCCCGACATGAAAAGAGTGGTAGCCGATGGTGAAATGACTGCGCTAGGTTGTTGTGGCGATGTGGAGCCCGAGGGGGAGACATCGGGAAACGGATACTCGAATTTCGTAGAGTCGGTAGCGAATGGTGTCCCCACAATCTGCGAGGATGGCGAGTGCAGGGAAATGCCAGAGAGGTCTGCGAGTTCTGGCATTGCTGTCTTGGTCGATGTTGAGTTGGGAAAAGGGATTATGGGGAGTTGCTGCGGAAGCCGGTTATAAACAGCAAAAAAACTCGACCAACTTAAAAACACACCATAGTATCGATGACGTCCGATGGCTCCACTACACCTCCATTCTCATCCCCATCCATTCTTTGATTGACTTCTTCAGACGCAGCATCTGCCGTCATGGATTTTTCATCCATCGCCAGCCAGTGGGGTAGAGGGAGCAGATGTAAACAACAAGCAATAGGTCAAGATTCAAGAGATAGCCTGAGAGCGAACAGTTCGTCCTGGCGGGCGCTCACGTGGGTTCATGACCAGAAAAATAATTTTAAATTTCTGGGGTTCAGGGTGACACTATAGATCAGTCGCCGTACATCGACCACTCAAACAGCCTAGCAGAGCCAAACAATACGAATCGAACCCTAGGAACGCGTACCGGTTCCCGATGAACCTCGATGGGACATCGATACCCAATCCTCCCACATCCCCCTCGAAACCAGCCAAGCCCTCGGAACTGCGCGTAAGAAAAGGGGTGGCCAGCCAAGTAGAGTCCGGAATCGCACGGAAAAGCTGATCTTGTTACGTGTTTGCGTGATACGGTCATCCCTTTCGTCGTTGTCGCTGAGCATGAAGGGGGACAGAGGGAACAACGGCGGGGATATGAGAGTGAGTAACTGGGGAGGAAGAAACAAACATGACGCACTCAGCTAGAGTTCTACGCGCTTTCTTATACATTTTCCTCTTCGTGGGCGCTCTAGATTGGCCTAGACTCTTTCTAGAGCCCGCCTGCCGGGATGCCGGCCATGATCATCGATCCCCTCTATTCACCACTTATATGATTTAGCGGGCCACGAACGTAAAATTAGTCAGTGGCTGGATCTAGCTAATCAAAGTCCACTGCACTGAAAACCCACACTTCTAGATGAACTTCTTGATGCCAAGCTTGGTGTAAGTCATCGTAACATTTTGACAAAGAAATTATTTCCTTTTGATCTGCTACCCATAGTCTGTGAATCAGACCGATGCAACATATTTCGATGATCACTCGGAATTAAAGTACATACGAAATCCAGACCCATCTGCCAGAGAAATGGGCTAAATGGTTAATTTCACTTTAAATTTGACTAGAACTGCGCACCAGAGGGACATGGGCATCAATCGTGGGGCCAGTATGAATTTGAAGTCATTTATTCTCTCCAATTTTCTTGCAAGCATATCGAATAGGAGCGCTCTCGAACTTTCATGTGTTTGTCGATCACAGCTCGCAAGGTTACATAGTCCTCATCGGTGTTGGAGGATTTTTGATAGATCTTTAGCAACCGAAAGTTCTCGCCAGGTTTATGGAGGCCAAGCCATTGTGATGTCAATAGCTTTTCTATCCAGAATCTTTTGGTCATGGGCCATGTGTAGTGAGGGGAATATGTTAGGAATAATTCCTCCAACCTTGGGGCATAACCCCAAAGCGGCTCGACATTTTTGGATTCGCCCCTCGAATATGGGAACTGCGTGCCATGCGAGTCGATACAGAGGCGCAGAAGGCGTGAGGTCGATCGCAGGATTTGGTTAATCAATGTGATTGTAATGAGTTCCGGCACCAACAAGTGTAGGCCCTCGAGGGCGGGGAGCTTGAGGTTTTGTAAGGGATTCACGGCTGCACCCGTATATCCTGGCCAACGCATTTTGAGTTCCAGAAGGTGCGGGAGACACATCACAGGCAGGGAGTTCATATTTGCGGGTACCCAGCCCCTGAAGTGCACCGTAAAACAGCCGTACTGTAGTGCAGTAAATCCGCGAATGAATGTGGCCCATTCAGGCACGCTGATATTGAGCTCTTCCATTTGAACGTGGGTGAGAAGGTCCCACGACGGCCGATATTCGATGTCGGAAGCTGGGTCCCAGATAATGCCACGCTGTGGTGTAAAGGTGATGCTACGAAGGGATTTGAGGTTGAGAATCGGAATCGGGATAGCTAACGTTCCGTGCTTCCTTTTCCACCAATCACATAGACCATCCACAGGCATCGGACCTATATAGATCTCCTCCAGTTTCTTGAATGCATCCTTCCTTGAATTTAGCCAAACATCCAGATCACAGCTAAAATCGAAATCGATATGGAGGCTTCGCGCTGACGACAACAGCTGAAGGAAGAAGGGTGCATGATCGTCATTAAAGATGGTTGAATCCTGACCGCTTTCCACTCGCTTGTATTTCGTGAAAACTTCAATGTGAGGTCCAATGTAAACCCCTAGATTCTCCAGCCACCACTTCAACAAATCGATGTTTGCGATTCTGGCAGGGCCGGCGAGGAAGTTGAATCCATCACGTTTGGGCAACATCTCCAGGCTGTCGGAGAGCCGGTAAGTCACCTTGCATTCGATGTATTGCCATATTGCCGAAGAACCGAGCATGACCGTCCTCCAGTGCGAGCAGATTTGGCAGAGACGCATCGTTTGTTCTGTTTGAGTAGTTTTGTTCTCTCGTAGTGCAGGAAAGAGGGCTTGGGTGAAGACCTCTTGGAGGATATCCCAGGGAAGTTCTTGGGCGAGTGAACTCATGAGCGCGGGGGACCTTTCTTCTTTACCGTCGTGCGACACTGATGCGAAAAAGTCAGTCATTGCTCGATTAGGGTAAACATAACGTCAGTGATTATGTAAGCGCATATTTTTCGTCAGTGGACCAGTGACATCACCCATCGTATCAACCTACTCATGATGCTCTAAGAGTCATGACCGGCACAGCACTGCGCCAATATATCTCCGTTATTTCTTACTCAATACCTTCAATGTACGCACTGATGTTCCCTATTTATTTCTATTCAGAACTTCCCTTCACTAAACATTTTTTTGGACAAGTTCTTAACTTCTTTTACCGGAACAAACCGGAGCAGTGTTTTCTAGCGTTCATCTTTCGTTATTCGATTTATTTAAATTAGAAGTAGTCTACCAGCTAGGATGAAGGCGAAACGACTCCTTAATTATTATAAACGGATCAATCGATCACTGTACAAATGCGCAGGGATGACATCAGCGGGGCTTGCATCATCGTACTCCGCATCGCATTCTTTTCATCATTCCTCTCTTTCTTCCTGTTACCCACTACCGATACCCAATGACAGCACTCCTTGGAAAAGCAGGCAAGAAACTTTTCGAGAAACATCTCGAGAAATACGCACCCGCCGACCCGCTATACGAATTCTACACCAATGACAAGGGAAAACAAAAGAGACGCAAGGTATGCAATAGTTCCATGACCTATGTACCCAACTAACTATCACCCAGCGCGAACTCCCAGCAGGTCTCTCAGCCCGCGACGCCCGTATCCTGCGCAAACTCAAAGCCCGAGCCCATTACCTTGACAAAGGTTTCTCATTCTGTGGCCTACGCTTCGGATGGACTTTCCTCATCGGCTTAATCCCCCTCGTTGGCGACGCAGCAGACGCCTCTCTCAACTACCTCCTCATCGTCCGCCCTGCACGTAAAACCGACATCCCACCGTGGTTACTCAGGCGCATGCTCCTCAATAATGCAATCAGCGCCGGCGTGGGGTTCGTCCCCGTCGTGGGAGACGTGATCCTCGCAGTCTATAAAGCCAACTCAAGGAATGTAGCATTGCTTGAAGAGTTCTTGAGGATCCGAGGGGAGGAGTTTATAAAGATGGGCGGCAAGGGTAACGATGACTCGGTTGAACCTCAGAAACGATGGTTCACTTGGAATACGATCAAGAGTGGCGAACTGAGCAGGGCGGACCAAGAGCAGGTCAAACCTGGTGCGGGCATGACAGCTCTCGAGTTGAAGGACTCACTCCCAGGGTTACCCCCTGGCGCGAAGAACGCGAGACCTAAAAAACGGCAGAGTGCTACCCCGTCTGCTTCCACCTCTGCCCCTCTCGTTGCCGACTCCAAGTTGGAACCTATTTCGGAACCCCACCCAAATCCAAAGAAGGCAAAGGACTCCGGATCGAGCTCTGGTTCGTCTGGGTTCGGCTTCTTTGGTAGAGGCAAGAAAAGGACGGCGACCGTCAAAGCAGAAAGGGAAGCGGCAGATAGTCGCTTCGTAGAGGGTGCTATGGATTCAACGGACGGAATTTCGAAGGATCGAAAAAAGTGATCTCCGACGCAGTTTCCCTCTTATTCCTTCCTTTGTTCGTTCACGTTTTATAATCTCTGGTCCCAGCACTCGGCTCTCGCTATGTTTCCCTTTCCCCCTTCCCCCACTTCCCAAGCCTTCTACGACTTATAACTATAAAAAAAACTCCCTCCACCGTTCGACTACTCGGCCTTACACCTACCACCGAATTCACCTAATATTCCGCAGTAGTAACGGTTCCGCTTCCACCCCCCACCAAATCACTCCCGCATTCACCAAGAACTCGGTAATCTCTCTCCGCATATACCACCTAATACACCGTCAACTCCGGCTGGTAGGGAACGGACAAATTGTAATCGTAACCACAGACACTAGTGCGGACAATCTCCGTGACATACACGACATACGACACATACGAGATACTTCCGTTTCCTCGTCAAGACAGTTATCACTATATGACCAAGTACTATGTATTATTTATTAATTGATGTACGTTCGTATGTAATATGTACCTCTATGCTAATTTTTTTCCTTTGGGGGTTTCAGTAAAGTCATTCGCTTTTCCTGGTGGCCTGTGCCGCCAGAACCCCCGTTACAGTGGTCGGCGCTCAAGCGCTCACCTCTTATATTCCAATGTTGGATGTTCAGTCCTCGGGCTGTCTGCTGTCGATGTCGATTTCCAGCTTCGGCATATACACACACATCTTCTCTCTTCTACTTTCTACGCGTCTCTTCTCCGACTGCCTTGCGAGTTTCGCTTTCCCTGGTATTGGGTGGATCCAGCCTTTCCAATTTATTATTACTACGTGCATTCCTCGCCGATCGCACTTCTTAGTGGCAATGCCTGATAAACGGGAACTTGATGGAGTATTAAGTTGTAAACTCCGTCTCCATTTCCATCATCTGACTCTTTTCACGAGCAACAACAAAATAGCACACTTGCGCACGAGCTGTAACAAGTGTTGACATCCCTATCAGCGCACCTCTTACTTTTTCCAGTTGTCATTTCCATCGACTAAGCCTTCCTCACCATATCTCGATAAACGCGGCTCTGCTCTCACTCTTCCTCCACATGCCCGTTGTCATTGGGCGGTTTGGACCTTGACCCTATTAACATCAGTTATAGTCATGAGGCGTTCCAAAATCCTTTTCTTCCGCCAAACTGGTGCGGCGGTTCGGCACACGACGAGTATGTATTCATCATGTCCACGGTGACCTTCATCCCCATATTCCTTGTGCGCAGGGTCTACAGAAATTCAATGATGCTCCAACCCCAAGCGATAAGAGGCGATCTAGCTCTTTAAAGAAAAGCTCTGTAATCACCAGAACTCCAAACAGGAGAGCAGAAGTGGCGGTGCAAAGGAGGATATAAGGGTATCCTTTGCCGGTGAACGCCGTTTGGAAACGGTCTCACTGGGTCGCGTCAAAGTAACGGCCTACATAGAATTACATAAAGAAGTTGGGTGATGTAAACTTATCAACAGATATTTTAGATGCTTTACCCCATTGCTCCACCAGTGCCCAAACCACTGGCATCAGAGCATAGTACGCCTCTGCTCGATTTGTGGTATCCGTAAGTCTCCCATGGGACCAGCTTTGATAACCCCTGATTGTGTTAATTAATTAACTGTCAACCACCGTGGAAAGCCAAGTGTACCGGTATTCCCATTCAGCAGACCACACAGACACCGGCTGAACGTCTCAGGATCCGACCCAAGGGCCGAGAATGTGTGAGACGTCGATATGTAAGATAGTTCCGACCATTCCAACTGGCTTTCTTCCAATATGATTCGAGGTTCGATACCGTTGGAACACAGTGATAACTAGAAAGAGAGATTCCTACAGCGAACGATAATTTATTTGATCAACATACGGTCTCCTCATCTTGATAAAGCACTCTTGATATAGTATGTAGAAATCAACCCAGCACTGTAATAACCCAGCACGGTAATACCCAATCTTTCGCTCGTCTCCATCAATAATGTCCTTTTCACCCACAAGCTATTCCTCGAAATGCCAACAGGAAGCTTAGAAAAAGTAAACATGGTACACACCGCATTGACGTACGGGTCAATCGATTGGCTACATATCGGTTCACAGGTCTGCAGGAGCAGTATAATACTTATTATCTGGAGTCACGGAAACGGCGTCCGCCCTTGTTTCGAGGATGGAGCATTCAGCAAGGGAGAATGTTTGTCATCGTGAGTGTCGTTAATCCTGTTCATTAACTCTCCTAGAGTTGTGAAACAGGGAAGGACAACAAGCCGCACGAATCTATGTACAACGAGAGCGGACAGAATGATAATGGAGAGTTATGATTTCCGGATCGAGGACCGAGTGAACCGGGGCAAGTGCTTGAACTAATTCGAATGCCGTCCGGAGCCACGTTTTGAGCGAGAAGAACCCTTAATCAAAAATTCATCAATTAAGTAGCTCTGACTGGCCCTCTGACCAGCACAACGAAAAGAAGTTGGACATTCACGTCCACGAGATATACTCATTCTTGGGAAGAGCGTGGTTTACCAGAGGTAGTGCCATCGTTCTCATGCCACATCAGTGTAAGCAGTTGGCAAAATATTTTGGAGGGACGTTCCTCCAGGTTGGCCAGCCGCCTTGTGCGCCCATCAAGTACTGTCCAAGCGCTCGTCTACGCCAAGGGTAGGCATAAAACGTACAGCTCCCAACTCCTTGCTGTTGACATATGTAAGAGTCACAAGAAAAAATTCTATTCTTGAGAGCTCCCATACAAATTCGTTGCGGTTATTGCGTGAACCTGCTTCAATGAAGCATTTGTGTTGTATGCACCATATAATAAACTGGGTAAATGGTGCACCAAGATAGCTGTCTCCTCTAACAGCATTTTTATATCATGTGGAAGTGACATTGGAATCCGGGTCCCACACCTTTTCTGGAAGGCAGCTCGCTAGGCGTAATGCGAAGCAAGAAAGGATCGCAAAGATAACGTATACGGCGTAACCCCCGAGAAGGTTCTTTTCCACTGAGTACGAGAATAGCGAAGTCGACAAGGCTGGGCCGATAGCTCGGGCGATGGAAACTGTGGTCTGCGAGAGGCCGTTAGTCGCACCTAGGGATCGCTTGTTGGGCGCTGAAGCAGTGATGAACATGAAAATCGACCCTGCGAAGCCAATTCAAATTTACATATTTTTTTTCTTTTTTAAAAAAAGCGAAAATGTTGCATACCGTATGCCATATCCATAAGTGCCAACATCGCCAAAAGGATTGCGATCAAAAACCACACCTGTCCAGATTGGTTTCCAAAACGCAGGGCAGTTGCGTTGATCAATGGGAAAGACAAGAAAATTGGTATGAAGAGGGAGATAGCGTAAATGAAAATCCTCCTTTCGCCGAAATAGTTGACAATGCGAGCAAAATAGAAAGCTTGGAATATAGCGGCTGCCGCACCCTCCGCCCCAATGATGTACCCAATGGAAGGTGGATCGAGGCTCAACCCTCCTATGTGAAGAGGCATGGCGAGGAAAAGAGGCAATAGAGCGCTTACAGCAATACCCAGAAAGGCGAGTACGACGTAATTGGAAACTGAGAGGATAACCGGATAAACTTGGAGAAGTTCGCGAAGAGGTACCGGATCATCGCGAGGGCAGTTTTTGGTCATATCTTGATTCTCGATTAGTAGTCGCTCATCGGATTTTCTTTTCGGGTTCGTCTAGAATACTTGAAGATAAGATCAGCCCTGACGGGACTGAGGAAGGACATACCTCCTTGAAAAAGAATAGGGTAATTAGGAAGGCGAAGAGAACGTAACTTGACGTGACAAGGCAAGGCAGGAAGTATGGATATGTCTTCCAGAAAGAACCCCCAAAGTAACTTGGGAAACGTTCTTGGGGTCGGGACAATGTCCCTCCTAGTAAAGGCCTAACACTACCTCAGCTATGAAGTTACGAACCAATCAAGTTTACATACCCAACTGTTGCACCAAAACCCCACACAACTGGCATCAACGCGAAGCCTTCTGCGCGATTCGTGGAATCCGTGAGCTCTCCCATGACACTCTTCATGACACCTATGATAAGAAAATGACGTTTAACCGCAAACCAGTAGAAATTAATTAACTCGCATACCGATATTCCCATTAAGCAACCCCGTTAAGCACCGACTAATCGTAAGCAAGCTCAACTTAGATGTGCGAAATATTTTAAAAGTTCGGCGTACCTGATAACCAAAGCCCAGAATGTACGAGAAAGACCAAATGAAAGCATCGACAATGTGAGACCAATCAGCCCGATGAGCAGAACTGGCTTTCGGCCAACATAATCCGACGCCCTGCTCCATTGCAGAACGGTAAGCGCTTCGGTCACAAAAAATAGAGACTCCTGAGCGAGGGCGTAAGAAAAGGAACTCGATGAGAGACAAGTGACCGACAATTAGCCCAGCATAGTATCCAACTTTCTTCTCATCACCCCCAGTAATGTCAAGTTCACTAATGAGCTGATGTGGATAAAAACCGAGAGTTAGATCAAAGAAATTATTTCAAGGAAAGAACTGACTGCGTTGATGTAAGGATAAATGGATTGACTAGTAATAGGCTCGCAAATTTGCAGTAGGAGCACAATGCCGATCTGACGTTTAGGAAGGGGTGCGCGTTTGTGTTCCCCACTACTGGCCAGCAATGGGGTGCCTTCATGGATTCGGTCATTGGGAACGTTGCTCATGATGATAAGGGAAGAAACCAGTAACTGGATGGATTATAAATGAAATGCACTCCAGAACATCCGGGAT
>Ga0307517_10006339_pt1 | contig 17553 bp, 21 predicted proteins | sample 23_EM_MG_FD_194515 | JGI IMG/M metagenome (GOLD analysis project Ga0307517, IMG submission 194515) | Populus trichocarpa ectomycorrhiza microbial communities from riparian zone in the Pacific Northwest, United States - 23_EM | ecosystem: Host-associated > Plants > Roots > Unclassified | place...
ATCGAGACTCGGGCGAGGACGCGAATTCGAAACCGAAGGCGAAGTTCTCTGTCAAAGGGGATATTAGGCCCCGTACAACATCCGTCCGCTGCTGACCCTCTCTATCCGGACATCCGACCCCTTCCCTCCCTCCCCTCCCTCAGCCCAACGACGAATGGCCACGACGAGTAATTCTGGGTCAGCCCAGAAGCAGCCCACCTCGTCATCTTCGCGTTTTGCTTCCCTTAAAGTGTTCAAGTTCGCCGCTTCGAAGCATTCTCCACCGATACCACCTCCAAAGGAGAACGCACCGACGAACACCTCTTGGGTATCGCTCACCTCGGACCCGTCCACGCAAGTTACTTCGGTTTCGTCAGACTACACACGCTCACAGTCGACTCCACCGTTTTCCACGGCCCATTCCCCTGCACTCGGTTCGCAAGATCCGGTTTCGGCTTCCTCTTCTACCAGCTTTGGGAAGGGTCTGATAAAATTCGCAAAGAGGAGTCTGACGCCTAAATCTGTCACGAGACAGTTGTCGGACTCTTCAGAGGAGAGTTCGATTTCGTTGCCTTGGAACTTTCAGGTATGTCTCTCTCATCTCTAATCAACATCTCATTTTGCGGCATATATGCCGCCATTCTACTTTTCCCCCTCAATCGCTTGGATTTTGATTGTTGACTCTTTTTTTTTTTTGCGCTATCGCTGTATTTTCTATCCATCTTGCAGCATAACTTGCATGTTGACGAAGGGTGAGCCATCTCGTGACTTCCTCTCTCCCTCACGTTGCTTGAACCAGTGAGAGGGGGGGTGTGGAATCTGTTCTGTGAGACTGGGTTCTTGGATACTGATCTTCCGTCCCAGGTACAATGGGTTACCACCAACTTGGACGGCATCTCTAGCGAGTCTGGGTTACAGCGAAGAGGAGATAGAAGCTATCAATTACCGACGCGCCACCTCCCGGGCTCCATCTACCGTCCCGTTCCAACACCCTAATTTCCCAAATTTGCCATCTTCAAGTCAACTCTCCATCATCACGACGACGACCCAACACACTCGGGACCGCGTGACACCCTCTCTATCGATACGCAGGCAACCTTCTCAGGCCTCGATTCAGTCAAGAGGGACGAGACGGACGAGGAAGGTGTCTACGGATACGACCAGGTCGAGGCAGAGCTTGTACCAGTCGTCGTCTGGGAATGATAGCTTTGTGGACCTTTCGCACACGACGGTCGATCACCCTCCACCTTTACCCACCACCAATCCGTCGATGCGCCTCAACGGCCACAAACCCAGGAAGTCCACCGATACCCTCGCCTCTGGCCTTGCGAATTCGAACGGACAGGTGCCAAGTTCTATTGCGAAATCAAAGTCACTGCACGATCTTCCTCCCACTCCATCACAGATACAGGTACCGACCCAGGCCCAACCACAGCTGCCTAAGCGACCCTCACAGAGCAGGACTCAGTCCCGGGACAGTGTGGCCCAGGTGGGTAGAACACCAGGACTGACGGGTCCTTCGGCATGCCATCCGCCACGGACCCCGCCAAAGAACGCCAGTCAAACGTTCAGAGTGGTAAACGATGATCTGTTGACCCAGTCTCCACCACCAGCGTATCACCTTGATTATCCCCCGCCGATTAGCGTTGTGGAGAAATTACCATTATCCAGCTCACAACCCCAACAACCCCAACAACAAACGCCGCAGCCACAATTACGGAAGATGTCTTCAACGCGACAGCTGCAGGTTGATGACCCGAGGACATCGGTCATCTCGACATCTACCGTCACTCCCAGATCTAGTCCCACAGATCAGTCGGCAGATCAGCAGGACACTTCTGAGGTCAGTGGCACTGATCTTGGCGGCGAAGAGGCGGACGAAGATGACGAGGAGCCCACTTCGTTACCTTTGCTCGAGTTGAGCATGCCTTCGTTGTCGATGTCTCCAACGGTTCCTGCGAAGAAAAAGAAGAGGTATTCGTTGGCACCGCCGAGGTTGAGCCTTGGCCAGGACGCGTTCGCGGATATTGGCGGTTGGGGAGATAGTTTGTTCGACACTATTTCGACACCTCCGACGACTACGGATGCGAACACTAGCAGCGGGTTGGTCAAGAAGAGCGCGCCTGTGCTCGGCGGGGCTGGTGGTGAGGGGGGGGGGAAGTTGGAGACAAGTCTGAGCGCCGGAGTTGATAGGTCGAATTTCACTTCGACGCTCCTGGCTGCCGAAGAGAAGGGGAAGGAGAAAGGCGAGAAGAACGAATCGGGTGGACCGCATGGGGGGTTGACTCCGCCATCGAGTTCGCTTACTTCCCCCCCTTTGGATACAACTCGGAGTCTCCCGACCCAGAAACCTCATCAGCGTTCACAACCACCCATCTCTCAGTCTCAAATTTTGGCTCAATCACAACTACAACCAGGGCCATCTCCCCCACTGGAGACAACCCCTGTTATTCCCGTCCCCCAGGCCCCAACACTGTCGACGCCTACCTCTTCGTCTGGTTCCACTTCGTCCAGTTCCAACTCTCAGCCAAAGACGCAGGTCCTACCTTCAACAACAACGACGAAAGCGGCTGATCGGTTCACACCTTCTCCAACACCACCCCCTGCGCGGGATCGCACAGAACCTGAGCCTCTCAAATCAGTTGACTCCTCATCGTCAAAGGTTATACCGACCAACCCCCTTCCCAAATCGCGGCCGCAAACTCCCCGAGAACGATCGAATTCAGGAGCTAGTGCTGTACACCGTCCGTTGCCCCCACAGAAACCGTTACCGACCCTGTCGCTCATGTCGCCGATACCGTTACCGAACCCTCCATCACATGTAGAGTTGAAGAGCAAGATTACGACCGTTGGTCTGAAGATAGCGGCAAAGAGGGACAAGGGGAGGGACAAGGAGAGTGGGGAGGTCGGAAAGGTTGGCGGTCTTGGGAAGCAGCAAGAGGCCGTGAAGAAAGAAGAGGAGGGAAAGTCGAAGGAGGAGGTTGAAGAAGAGAGGTGGCCGATGACTGCGGAGGAGACGATCCAGTTGATGGCTTCTATTAACCATGATAATGACGGTCTGGATTTCGGTGGAAAGAGGAAGGATCAAGACAACTCGGTCTCTTCTGACCTCAGCAAGAAGACCAACTCTGTCTCGTTGGATCCGCGCCACTCTTACGATACCAGTGACTCTCACCTCTCCGTCGACTCTGCCCGGTTCAATCCCAAGCGACTATCGAGCACTTCCGCAGGTAGCAGAGGCAGCACCCGATCCAGCAGCGGGGGTGGGTTGAAGTTGGTCATCGAAGGGAGCGACCACCACAACGAGAACCGGGATTCAAACATCTCCACGTCGACCATTACCAACGCTACCATCGTAAGTGGACCTGTGGAAGTTGCGATGAGGGTGAGAGCGGATTTGGTGGCTTCGCCTGCGACGCCGAACACCCGGACCGAATTGGACCCCTTGGATCCGGTCGGGTTGCCTTCTTCCGCGACCTTGGACGGGCCGTCTCCTGCTGAACTTCTTCCAGCAGCGGAAACTACGCCTAAGCAAACCACACCGCCTGTCCCGAGTGTTGATGTGGTGACGGATGATGAGAGGTCGCGTGTTGGGTTTGGAGGGAGGTCACCCTCTCCCGGTTCTTCGATTCATTCCCATTCGAGTTCGTCGGCGACCACATTATCTTCCACCGGTATTTCATCACTCAGTTCTGCGAACAGAGCGGCTGGGTTCACTCGACCCGTGATCAAGCAACATCCTTGTTGGGAAGGTGAGGAAGGGGCTAGGAGAGTGGTGGTTGCGTCTAGTTCGTCTTCGCCGTCAACTTCTTCCTACAAGTCGACGTTCGATGACGAGAGCGACGAGGATGGAGATGATGATGATGAGGTTGAGGTTGGGGATGAAATAGAGGAAGCAGTCATCACCAGGATTATTCCTCCTTCACCTGGCTCGAGGAAAGGATCTACTACTGGTCTCATGGACGAGATCGTTGGCCACAGGAGTCCATCGCTTGTCATTCCTTCTCCCTCGTCACATTCATCGATGACTCACGAACCCCTCTCCACCGCTACATCCGTTTCGCAGGTGCCGATCCCATTCAATGGCACGCCGCATCCAGTTGGATCCGGTGGGTCCTCACCTGCGCAGAGGTACCCAGGTTGGGTATCGAACGTGCTGTTTAAAGTGGGTCTGGAGACTTTTGTTGACGGGAAAGTGGAGACGAGAGATTACTTCGATGGGCTTATGGAAGTGGCGGAGGGCGAGTCTGGGTTTGTATATCAGGCGAAGGTCGTTCAGACCGTGCCTGGATCGAAGTTGACCAAGAGGGAGCTTCAACCTGGTGGTGTGGTCGCGATCAAGGCCGTGCCGATTTTGCCATCTGGATCGAACAAGTTGGAGGATTTGAGGAGGGAAGTGGAGGTGATGAAGCGGGTAATTGAGGACGGTAGATCCGCTACATCGTCACCGTTCTCTTCAGCTTCGGGGTGCCCAGCTGGAGCAGCCAATGTGTTGATCATCGAGGCGATGTATGTTGATTTGCAGGAAGACGCTTTGTGGATCAGGATGGAGTTGATGGAGAGGAGTTTGGCGGATGTGGTTGCGCTTGTGGAGGAAGGACATCTGGAGAGGCTCGATGAGAAGATTGCCGCGAGGTTTGCTTCTGATGTGAGTATACTTATTTTCACTATTTTTCCTTTTGGTGGGAGGATTGATTGATTGTGCCCCCTTTTTTTTATAGATTGTCCAAGCTTTGAGTTACCTCCACGGCTTGGGAATCGCCCATCGTGATGTGAGGTCCGACAATTTGTTGTTGAGCCGAGATGGTGTTTTGAAGATTGGTGAGTTTTTCACGTTGATTAGGGGATTTGGGAGGCTCACATCTGGCTTAGCCGACTTCTCGAACGCTGCGACAATTACCCCCGAATCCCCATTGTGCACTGGGTCTGTGGGTGTTATTTACTGGCAAGCACCTGAAGTGCGAGCGTACGTGTATCCACTTCTCTTCGTGTTTCCTCGTATCGGTCCTCATCTATCCTATTTCTTTTCTTTTCTTTTAATAGTGGCGCTTACAACCCGATGAAAGCGGATATATGGTCTCTCGGTGCCACGATTTGGGAGATGGCCGAGTCGACGCCTCCCTTCCACGATGCGGCAAGCGCGAACGAGCTGGGGGATCGCTGGCCACCCCTCACGAGGGCGAAAGAATTCTCACAGTCCTTACACGACTTTTTGACCTTGTGCTCGAACCCGGTTGCGTCGAGACCGGATGTGAATGCCCTTGTTCAGGTGGGTTTCTTTCACCTTACTCGCTCTCTTTTATTGGAACTCATTGACTGATGGGAGCTGGAATCTGTTTTTTTTTTGTGTGTAGGCGCCTTTTGTTCGGAGTGCTGCTCGACGGTCTAGTATCATCCAGATACTCAAGAAGTGTCGAACTATCGAGAACCTGCTCGTGGGTGGTCGGCCGAGTGTAGATTCCCAAGGGACCCTCTCAAGACGGTGATCGGTTCATTTCACCCCTCCAACCTTCGTTCTCAAGACGAGAGTGCCCCTCTCTGCCTTTCGGACGCGAGCCAACATACACCTATCTATTTCAACTGCGCACCCTCTTCCTCTCTGGTCTACTGTCTGAAACGTGTTTAACCTCCCCCACACTTCTCCTCTCTTTCTCCCTTTGGTCTTATCTCTTGTTGCTTGATGTCGATGTTAATGTTGCTGTGATCATTGCTGTTTGAGTTTTAAACCGTCCTCTCTAAACAAACTACTTCTTCACCATCTTTACACACTTTCCTTCCCCCTTTTTTATTCATCAGTTCATTTATTATCCCACAATCTACCCCACGCATCCCTACATACCGCCGTTCTCGAACAAACGGACCCTTTGCTTTCATCCATCGTTTCCGGTCCATTCCATCTCATGCCTGACCCTCGCACATATTATATATATCAGCTATATAGATACCGGAGTTAAGACAGCATGCGTGCGAACTACTGTCACTAGGGAAATACCGATGGATATAGAAATGTCTTTTAAGTTATGATGCGTTGATGTGCGTGTGCACGAAGGTTGGCCCCACGGTTGTGTTAGAGACCGTCAATGGGACCCCCAACGTCCTCGACGGCTTTCTTTAGCCTACGAGTTTCCTTGACCACTGTATCGTTATCGTCCTCCGCCAACTCCGCGATGAACGTCGACGTCTCTGTCACGAACCCAACCAACTTGATCCCGTTCGTCCTCCATAACTCGGTTGCGCATTGGACGGAAAATATCCTTTGCCTGGCATCCTCGGAGCGAGTCTGCATGAGGATTCCGAGGTTGAGGGATTTGAGGAGAGCACCTCCGCTTCCTCCACCCCGTTCGTCGTAATCTTCGCTGACGGCTCCTGCGAGAGCACAGAGAGTGGATGAGAGGAGGGACCTGCGGTCTGCTTCGCCATCGGTCCCGGTGAAGGAGTCGCACACGACGGGGATTTGGGAAACGAGAGGTCCGGAGATCTGTTTGAGGCGATCTTCGCGCCAGAACGCTGTTTAAGGAGTGGTGAGTTGGCTTCAGAGGGTGTCATGAAACCGAAGAGGTTAGAACCGTACCGGCTTCATCGACTTCGAAGGATTTGCCAAGGACCTGGACGAGCGAGCCCCACAACTCTGGATCTGGATCTTCGGATTTGACGAAGGATTCGAGGAGATCGGTAAATGCTTGGATCATAAAGCTCATGTAAGGTGTCATCAATGCCTTGAAGTAATCCAATAGCGCGGTATACACGCGACAGAAAACCGCTCGCTTTCTCTCATCTTTGAGGTATTTCGGTGAGCTCCAGAGAAGTTATCAGGGTTACGTTCTCGTACCTGATTCTTGAGTGAATGCCCAGTCGTACAGTTTGCGGAAGAGAGGTTTGAAAGTGGTCTCGTTCAGCTTTACTACCAATTCCAAGAACGCAGAGATTGTCTCATGTTCAGCCTAGAATAACAAAAGGCCTGTGAGTTACTGAGGGACGAAAGCGGAAAAATCGATTTCTGACATCTTCGTCTGACGTTCCCTCGTCATCCTGAACCGCAAACCCGTCAAGGAACAAATTGAACAGAGCGCGTAGTTGATGTAGGAGCTCCCCTCGTGGTGCAGCGTGGATCGCCTTTTTCAGTAGTAAGAAGAAGACACCGAACGACGTAGTCGTTGATGATTCTTTCAGCCTCTTCCACGTGTCGCACAAGGTTGGGATTAAGACAGAGCTTGGCACTCGTTTTGCAACTGCCTTTACAAGGTTTGCCATCACCAATGTCTCGGTCGCGACGTCGTGGAGCAAGTAGAGGTCAACCACGAGGTTGATATCGTCTGCGGTCCAGAATGAAGGGATAGTGGAGAGTAAGCCCTGCAGAACCCGAAGGGACTTGATGGACACCGATGAGCCTGTCGAGATGTTGAATGTACCTGTGCCTACGAGACAGTGGAAGACATACCAGGGGTGCCCTCTTGGACTTCGGAGCCGATCAACTTCGTACATTCCAGGATAATCATCTTGAGGTTTGGGATAATCCGTGGGCCAAGTTTCGTACTTTAGACTAATTAGTGCGAGTACCGCCAGCTCCGCGCATTGGACGCACCAAATGGCACTCAGTGCATCCAGCGCGTCCTCATTGTATGGTTTGTTGTGGATGAGAGGCAGGATGGCTGGAATCAATTCTGCGAAGGCATTCTCTTCCCCAGGAGCCATCGTGCGTGCTAAGGAGTCGAGGGCCTTGAGGCCAGATTGTACATTCTCCCCGTCATCCCCAGTCAGGCATAACTTGACCGTCTCGAGGATCATTGAAACGGATGAAGGCGAGGAGTTGCGAACTTCGTTGGACAGTTTCAGCACCCGCTCGGAGAGCAAATTTAACGCGCTTGATTTGATCTAGGGCGACTGTCAGGATTCTTCGGGCAGAAGTTTTCGCCTGACACTCACCCTCTTATCTTCAACCCCCATCAACAAGGTTGTCACACACGACACAAACTCGATTGCGGGTATAATGCCCAAGGCTGAGTTCAAGCAGGTCCGCGCTGTGTTGTCAATTTCCACGGCTTGTCTTTCGTCGGGGTGCGAGCTCGCGATAGCTGAGGTTTGCAGTAGAAGCGGTAGAATGCCGCTTGCACGGCCATCCGTTGACGTTTTTGTTTGTTGAAGAGCATAATTTACAAATAAGAGCAGTGCATGGGACCGTCTCTTTGCAGCAATGAGGGACGAGCCATCCTCGTCGTTCCTTTATGTTCGTGATCAATTGGGTTCTGTTTTTGAAGTGTATCATGCAACGCACCTTGTGAGATCCAAGAACGTAGGCTCGGTGATTTCTAGTTTGAATGCGTGTGCCATGATTCTCCCACTCTCTTGTACGATATCCCTGAGCGTCTGGCGGAGACATTCACTCTGTGTTCCCGAGGGTGACTAAGAAGGACGTACTTGAGCTTGGGTAGCACTCCCATAGTGATGTAGAATGGACAATGGGATGGATAGCGAAGCTTGTGCATCGGACTGGGATTGTCGAACCACACGTCCGGCTACCTTCTCAACCAGCAACATCGAGATAGGTGCAAGAAACTCGTCGCCGCCCAGGACCTCTGTGAGGTGGACGAAGAAACTAGTACATCCATCTGGTGAGATGATGATACTATCGACGTTGTGGGCACTTACCTGATCCGACGATGACGTGGAATGTGGTTTGCGGCATCGGTAAAGATAGATAAAAATTCCCTCAGAGCAACGTGTAATCCGATGGAACTTGCGTGCTTGGATTTGAGGGAGGTGGTCATCACAGGCAAGACGCTGTCAATGGTCTGTGGGAGGTTAGTACGTCCACACAGAAACACTTTGTTTGTACTCGCCTTCTGCACTACCTTGAAGCTGTATTCATCGTCGCGGTGCAGAACACTAGATCCCATGAATGTGAAGATCGGCATGACGTTTCGGAGGACGGCCTCTGGGGCCAGGTGAGCGAGACTCGAGATGAGAAGGAGGGCTTGGTGGAAAGTCTGGGGATTGTCTGACACTTGGAGTGGCATGAGCACCATTTAGCAGGCGGTATGGAAGGAGTAACTCACGACGTATGATCTGGATGAGAACATCAAACTTGATATCGGTTGGTGCAACGCTGTCACGAGGCTGTAGTGGTTTCATCAGCAGCTGACACGGCGTAAAGACGACGGATGACAAACCAGGCAATCTGCCAAATCACCAATGACAGACATCAAGAGTTGCTCGAGATATGTAATATCCGACTGGCCCACAGACGCTCCAGTAGAATGGGCAACTTTGTCGAGCGTGTCGAGCAGACGAATTACTAAATCCTTGGACCTGCTGAACGTCTGGTTTCCGCCAATAACCTCGATAAACAGAGTTAATGGTTGGAGTTTGTCAGTAGTGAATGATAGTTCCTTGTGTTGCCTGTGTCAGATTGTTAGCCAACAGTGCATCCGGATCGCCGTGGAGGGGTCTGACCCATCGAGCCTGGCTCTCTTTGTAACCGGAGCAGCTGCCTCGCTCACGACGGGCTGCAGGGTTTGAAGGAGATACAACAACAGGGTTTCATCCTCAACAACGAGGCTGAGTATACTTTTGCATTGTGTGACCTACACCGATGTCAATTCATGTACACAAGTGACCAACGCAGTACCGCACCGCCTCCGCCACGCCACCCAAGTCCAAGAGGAGCTGGCATAACGTGACCTGTCGTTCAAATGAGAGTTTTCTGAAGAGTCCGCCCCTCAGTGTTTCCTCAAACACGCCACTCAGGAAGTGTTGAGGGCCTATCGAAGTGGTTATTAGCGAATTCGAGCTCCTGGACCTATGTGGCGCTTGCCTCGAGTTAAACAAGCCAGTAACACCTCCACAAAAATCTGCCACAATGCTCCTTCCTTGTCATTTAATGCTTTCGCAGCGTTCTTGTCAAACGCTCGTGCAAGCGTTACGAAGAATTCCTGATCTACGGTGGTGGAGTCCCCGACATTTCCAAGGGTCTCAAACGACCGCTCGAACACCGGAATCAACATCGAAGCCTTGGATGCATCGGGGACATCTTTAAGAGACTTCAGGATGCCAGCCCTAACTTGCAGCGAAGGACAAGCGACTGCGTGGGAAACAAGATAACACATCACTCGGTGTTTGAAGCTAGGGGGGTCGTCAATGGAACTGTCGGACATGATCAAGGGTTCGTACACACCCGGAATCTTTCTTTGAGTCGGACTTATGTTTCGTGAGGTGTTGTTGGTGGAAAGTGTGGAGGTAGTCAACATCATTGGCCAAATGACCACCCTGGTCAATGAGGGCCAGGATGTATCTCTGGAAGTCCGCCCAATCAAGAAACTGCAGCTGGTCTGGAGGTATTTGTGAGTTTGATACTCCCATTAGGTCGCTGATTCGATTCACCTGAATGAACGCCATAAACAGTATCGAGCGCGTAGACGACTTTGGGTTTCCCCGCATGGCTCAGTCGTCCAAGGACCGACAAACATTGGACGGCAGCCGCTCTCACTGACTGACTGGGAGACTCGAGCACGACTAAGATCAACGGGACGATAGCTTGGAAATCAATGAATCCTTGTGCTGTCTCGTGTGCGATCAAAAATGCAGAGGCGTGTGCCAATGCCGCCAGCTGAATCTGAGTTCGCGTTTCCGCAACTGGATCCTTGAGAGCAGACGACCAGACACCCGCCAAGAAGACGAGAGCGTCGTCCTTCAGGGAGATGAACAAAGCTCGCAGAAGGTAGGCGGACAAGAGAGGGAGTGTCGATGCAGCGTTCGCGAGCGCATACATCGTGATCATCAATGTGACGTACTGCGCTCCCCTGGCGTCATTGTCAGGTTGAACTACGTGGTATAACCAATCGATCCTAGAATTGGCGGGTCGGGGTATCGTTGGAATAAGGGTTAATACTGCGACTTTCAAGCGGTTCAAAGTCGTTTTTCTGCCTGGTTTATGTACCACACAAACCGCGAGGCTGTCATCGTTTATGAACTACGGGCGGATGAGTGTGATAATAGCGAATTGAGGGTAAAATCTTACAGATTGGAGATTATCCGATCCCTTCATGAAGTCTTCCATCCCGGATAGGGTCTCGATGGCCATAGCCTGGATCGCGCGTTGAGCTACGCTAAGTTGATGTTGACCAGATAGTTTCTCAAGAAGAGCGCGTGCAACAAGATAGCCTAGTGCCCTTGCGTTATGGTTTGCATCCTTGAGAACGCCAAGTACAAAATCAATGTGACCCGAAGGGTTTTCAGATAGCAAGATATTATCTGTCGCAACGAGCACCTCAGAGACACAAAATGAGTACGAAGAGCATTAAGCATACCTGAAATTCGGTTCGCCAAACCGACATCAATAGCAGCGAGATTTTGGACTCCGGGATCGGAATCCCCTTGGTCCTCGGTGACAGCAAAGATTTGTTCCAGGTTACGAATTATGACCAGACACCCGCGCAGAAGTTGGTACTCGGTGAGGTCATCGCTGCAGTCCTCGGATTCTAGGATGTCCCATACAGCTGCAGATGTCTTCTGCCTCGCTTTCGTGAAAAGCAGGAAGGGCCATAGACATTGCTCTACCACGATCCTGACGGTTCCTGGATATGTCTTGACAAAATGACGGGAGAGGAATGTGATGTGAAGGCGGATGAGTTGTCGTGGGGTAACTGAGGAGGATAAAACGGTGGCAACGGCTTCGAGATATCCCTTTTCTAGGTGCGGCAGCAGAGCGGAGGGTTTAGAGTAGAGGGCCTCGAGCACGGTAGGGCTCGTATCAATGGTTCTCGAGACGAGCGCAGCGGCAACCTCCTATCGTGAAAAAACGTTGGATGATTCGTCGACAAGCGGTTGCACGACACGGTACCTTATCATCGCCGTTCACCTCCAAAAGCCCTCGCACTGCCACCACGCGTGTACTTGGATCTGAGTCCACGGATGCGATTATAAGGTCTCCAACTTCGCCTCCCGTCCCCGTTGAGGGTGTAGAATCTAGGCTCGTCTAGGGGGTGTAGAGTAAGCAAGCAATCGACAGGCATAATCACTGCACTCACAACAGAAAGTGACAAGATGAGCTGTTCAATTTGAGTCCGGCCATCCTCGTCCCTCTTGCTAGCTACATCTGATGAAACCTCGGAGAAGATTTCAGGGTGGCGTTGGCGAAGTCGGGCCAATAAATTTCGTAATTGTTCCTTGTTCTCTGCGGTGTTAGGTTCCGAGGACAGCGACTCAAGGAGTATCCTTGCTAGTTCTCTGATCACAGCTGCCGGAGTTTCAGGTGAGCTTAGGATGGTCGCAAGGAGTTCGCAGGCGGTAGGTTTCTTGACGCTAGATAGTTGATTTGAGTCGCAGTTAAGACTTAAATCTTGAAGGTGGAATTACCGTCCAACCAACGGGTTCAGAAGCGGGATCAGGAATTTCTCGGAGCCCGTCCAGCCAAGAGCAGTTGACAAAGAATGAGCCATGTCCCTGGGTAGATTGGTTCGTTTGGGATGGGGTAAAACGCGGGGTGAAGACTCACGGAGATTCAATGAGGGTTTTCACTAAGGACCTTGGTACCTTAGACAGACTCTCCTGCGGAGCGCAGATAGACAGCATTGCGGTCATCACTTGGGTAGGCTCGATTCCGTGACGAGGGGATCCCGCGATCGCCTTTAGGATGCTCTTGATCGCATTACTAGTGAGGCGAGACGTTTGCGCTAAAACGGAAAGCAGAACAAAACTCGAGAGCTGTTCCTCGTCAGCAGCGGATCGTTGAGGACTGTGAGTTTTCTCACAATGGCATCCTTGGGAACCGAACCCTCGTGTTCAAGTGGTTCGAGAAAGGTTGAGAGAAAAACAACCGCGCTTCCGGAATCCAATGACTCTGCGCGTGAGATATACTCAACCAGGGTAGCGGTGTGAAAGTTGATGAGCGTGCGGTGGGAATAACCGCATTTGATAGCTTCTGGGAGGAGGGAAGCGGCAAATCGCATTAGTTCAGGATTCTTCAGCATCTCTGTGACGAGTGCAGAGCGAGGTAGCCCTTTTACGGCAGACTTGTAGGCCAACAGGAAATGCCAAGTCGACTGCGGCCTAGGTAAAGTGAGCATGGCGAGGGGTGCAAGCATTTTAGGCACATACTTGATGTGTAATATCGATAAGAACTTAGTGAAGTGTGGAGTCTCGTGATACGGCAGGAATAAGGCCAATGCATCATCCACATTGAATTCATTGATCCTAGAGGCGATCCTTCAGACCTCTCTGCAAGAGGACCAATAGAATCAGCTCACCTAAACCGCCGGACCAGCCATTCCAAAATTTTCCCAGACGGAGCGTCCAGAAGGTAGGGTCCCAGAAACCTCAAGAACCTTCCGATGGTCAAACTAAACTCCTCCGCCTTCTCCTTCGTCAACAAAGTCCGGTCAACACCCTTCGCGGCGTCCGAGAACAACGCCTGCTCAAAGGTCCTAAAGGTCGGATTAACAGAGCGCAAGTGGGTAAAGCCATTGAGAGCGAGAGCGTGAACAGAATAGAGGTCATGGTGGTTTGCCTCTTTCCCGGCGAACAAATACGATTCGGCGTATTTCCGTTTGGACCTGTCGACCAGCAGGGCAGAGTTCAGCGACGCTCCTTGAGCGAGCTGAGCGGCGAGACTGCTCGTCATCACGGAATCCGGGGTGAGGATAGAGACTCTTCCGGGAAACTCAAAGCTCGATCACTTTTCAGAATGTGTAACTTTTTCGTTCCCACGCTTGCAACTTCCGTCGGATCAATCTCGTGCCAACTTGGCGTGCGTCCCTGCAGCCGGTGTTCTTGTATGATCAAGTCCAAGAAGTAGTATAACGTAGTAGACTGAACAAGAAACAAACTAGGTGGAGATACTAATGTATATTCAAATCATCGTCAGTATCCGTCCCTTCCGGCGCCTTGAGCGGTGAACCAATGCGTGTCGGCCCTATGTACTTCAAAACATGGGCGGGAATAGCTCGCCTACGAAAACTCCTAGTCTTTCCCCTATTGCCCGAAGCTTTCCTCTTGGGCTTACTGCGATAAGGAGGTTAGGTGTTAGTCAGCGGAGGCAACGAAATTGAACGCACATCACAGGTGGGAGAAGTCTTTCGACGATACCGTTCTGCTTCCGTATGACCACACCCTCCGGAGGAATACTATCAAGCCTCACACGGATTGGATTTGAGCTGGGCTCGTCGCCGTCGGGTTCGTCCCGCTTCTCATCGTCAGACCCATCATCGAGCTTTCGCCGCTGACGCTTCCGCATGTTCGATCCCGGTGCCTTAGTCTCTGGGGGAGAGAATTCTCCTTTCTCTTCGTCGCTCGTGTCAGGCGGAGGATCCACATTCTTCTTCGTCCTTCCCTTGATAGCCGTCGACCTTGGCTTTGGTGGTGATGGCTTTGCCTGTCGCTTGGGCTTCGATTTGGTCGAATCCTTGACCTCACCATCACCCGCGTCCTGCGTCTTCCCTCTCTTGGGCGGAGGTGCATCCTCCACTTTATCCTTGCGAGGGCGGCCCCGCTTCTTCGGTGGGGGTTTCTGCTCCTCCTCAGAGACATCCCCTCGGTTAGAGATAACTCGAGAGATGATCGGCGTTGTAATCGTCTCGCACACGTCAGGAGGTGCGTCCCGCAACGACTTTTCCTCGGCTGAAAGAGGCTTCATATTGGACTGTCCGGGGCGAGAGTCCTCTGGATCAACGTCAGTCCCAGCAGGTTCAAAGGTCTCAGGAGGAGGTTGCGTGGCTCTAGCTTTTCCTTTGTCGACCTTTTTGGGAGCCTTCGGTTTCTTGATTGCCAGATTATCGCTTTCGTTGTCAGTTAGAGTTGGAGGCGGTTTCGCAGAGGATTTCTTGACCTTGCGCTGGACTGGTTCTGGGGTAATGGGTCGGTGGTCGGAGTCGTCCTCTGCGTCTGTATTGCGCGACGAAGATTTGGAAGGTTTAGGCTTCTTTATAGTCGCAGACTTGTTCGATGATTTGGTCGCTTTCGAGTTAGCTAAATACAAAGAGTCAGAACAGATTGTTGTGGGAATGAATGCGGGAAACAAAATAACCGGTGCGATTTGTTTTGTTCCTTTGACGCGACGTCGACGATTCACGCCCATTCTCGGCCCCACCTATGCCAAGTAGTCAGACGCTGCGTTGAGTCCCAGCACAGGACTCTGCTTTGCCTACCTTCAACATTATCCGCCCCAGCATCACTCATAGGCCTCCTAGGAAATTTCTTCTCACTCCATTCGGCTGCATACTGGTACTAAGCACGTGCAAACGCCCGGAGGGTCGTAGTGAGCTTCTCACCGGAATCCGCAACCTTGATTGACTTCCGACTGGTCGATTTCCCCGCCTTCGTTTGCTTCTCCATCTCCTGTGTAGATTCGTCCGCAGTGTCACCGCTATTCTTGCGTTTCGTAGAAGGTTTAGCGGATTTCCTCGGCTTAGTCGACCCAGACGCAATAGCCTTCTTCGGAGTTGGGCTCCTTCTCGGCGAAGTTGCCATCAACGCCTCCAAAAGCCCCTTGCTATCCCCAGAAGGAACATACGTGCTAAATGCACGGGAGGAGAGTCGGAGTGAATTGGAGAATCGCAGGGATCTGTATCAAAAAGTGACCGAAAGCCCATGATGTGGATACGCACCCGAGCCTATGTCTGTACCTCGCAGCTTGTTTCTCCTGTCTCTTGACTTTACTCTCCTCCAACGTCAGCCCGCTCGCCAAAAGCTTGACCGGCTCCATGAAAGACGCGAAAGGAGAGTGTTGGACACTGATGACCTGTGCGGCGGCAATGCCAACACCTGCGACTGTGTTGGGGGAAGGAACATCTGATTGCAGCACGTGATCGTTGAACGTAACCATGTGACTTGCATTTGTGGCCACTCATGTGGCACATTCCGCCTTCTTCAATGCAGGATTGCTCACCAGGGACTAAAAACAGAGGTCAGACTCATTCGGGTGGCGTCGATAGATGCCCCTCTTCTCCTGTCCACCTATCCGTCCTAAGTCGACCACTACCCCCGCACACCTTCAACTTATAAGCGATAGCGCCGGCAAGCGGCAGGGCCCACGACCGCACCCGTTCATCCCGCACAGACTTTCGCCTTTTTTACTCGTGAGTTGTCTTCAGTGCCGGCATGTTTCCTCTTCTTTGAGTTGTCACTACCTTTGAGATTATTAAGTAATTGTCTTCCTTCAATGACTTCTTCACCTGCGCCATATTTTATAATTGTGTTCAGTCTCAATACCTCCAAACGTGAGAACTCCTTCCGCAGATCCTCAGACCGTCGCTTTGTTATCTGGTCAAAACTGAAATCGCGTAGGACAAACAAACCCTCGATCGAGGTACTCCTCGATACCATCACATAGGGTTGCTCCGTCCCAGAACAGCCTGCAAGATCAACTACCACCTTTCCCATTGTTTGTCCCTGGGCTTTATGCACTGTCATCGCAAAGCCAGGTTCGATCGGTACTTGTTTCCTCTTTATCATGCAACGTTTGCGTGACCCGCCATGTTCGAAAGTGATATCCGTGATGTCGGCCAGAATCGGGAAATGATGCACAGGCAAATGGGGCATCTCAATCGCATCTGACCCCGGAATTTCAACGATACACGACCTCAAATGGCGGCAGCCTTCATTATCAGTCGAATAATGTATGTCACGAAGATATCCCCAACTTCCGTTAACCACGCCAGCATTGACGTCAAAGTTCTGGTTAATTGCCACAGGCATTCCCATTACCAGGGGTATGCGTCGAAGACGATGTTTGGTCTGTCCGGAGTCAAAAGCGATGAGCGAGAAACTGTACCTGATCTTCTCCTTCGAGGATCTGGGACATCAACCGAGACCCCATAGCAGTCGTGAACCTCATGGCAGGCTTGGTCTGGTTCAACTTGGCATCAGTCTTATCCCAGTCGAAGATCCCCATCATCAAGAGATGACGGAAGACAGGATTGTGGATCCGCTCCCAGTCCTGGAGTCGGAACTCCTCCGAACAACAGATCATGTACGCCCACAAAGCGTCATCGTTGTGGAGGTCCGCAAATTGGTCCCTCTTCCATCGTCGCTCATCAAAGCCGGCTTCTTCACCAGGGATCCTCTTCCCATGGCAAGCTTTCTGGGTAACCTACACGCAAAGAATTAGTCTTCTAGTCAATAAGAAGACGATTCCCAGCATCACCTAAAGGAATGTTAGTGTTTACAATTCAAATTCGTAAACGCTGGCATCCCGACCTCAAAGAAACTTGGGTATTTCGTCCCGACATACCCTTTTGAGTGTGGGTGCTTCCTGTTGTCACTGGGGGCAAGGCGCCCTGGAAACCAGTAGGAACATTTTGGGTAAATTGCAGGCCCTGGATCACTTTCCCCCCAATGTATCCACCAATCACATTTGGGGTACATTTGGAATGTAACCTCAACATGTAACCCAGATGTATCCACCTATCACATTTAGAGAACATCCAAGATGTAACCTCACACTGGGGGCAAGGGCTGGTGTACCCAGCAGGTACACTGCAAGTACATCACAAGGAAATGGATAAAGTACCCACCAAAAACCCATCCGGTACATTGCAAACACATTCAGAATTTCCCAAGCCAATTTCATTGCAGTGTTCCCAG
>Ga0307517_10006340_pt1 | contig 17553 bp, 18 predicted proteins | sample 23_EM_MG_FD_194515 | JGI IMG/M metagenome (GOLD analysis project Ga0307517, IMG submission 194515) | Populus trichocarpa ectomycorrhiza microbial communities from riparian zone in the Pacific Northwest, United States - 23_EM | ecosystem: Host-associated > Plants > Roots > Unclassified | place...
GATTTCCTAGTAGGCTCAAAATCTCCTCCGCAGCATCAACCTCATCAGTATCTCCCCCCGAAGAACCAAGCAGAAGCTGGAGGCCCTCTTCCCTCTCCATACAATCAAGTCCAATTGACTGACCTAACATTTTGGAAGCAGCGAGACGGCTGGTAACGAGAATAGAGCCACAGTGACTGGGTGGGAAGAAGCTAAGGATGCCAGACAAGTCTTCAGGATTGTCCAGACCATCGAAAACTAGTAGCCAAGGCTCGCTCCAGCTTGATAGAACTTCTTTGACTAAAGCGACTGCAGCATCAGGGTCGTCGAACACTCGATCAGGAAGCAGATGCCTGGCGGCTGTCCCCATCGAACTGTACAGGGCATGTTGAGAAGAAGCATCAAGCCAGAATATTGCTCGAAATATTCGCGAGTCTTTCCTTCGTAGGCAATATTCAAGGGCAAGTTGTGTTTTGCCCACCCCACCCATCCCAATCAGCACGACAATTGATGGGGCTGAAGCGGTAGTGGCACGGTCAAACAGCGCTCGGAGGCGAGCGCATAAAGCTTCTCGTCTGATGAAATAAGGGACACGAAGTGGAGGGATGACATAGAAGGTTTTGGCCTAGATACGACAATTCATGATTTGAGCCAGCGAAAGGAGCGAGTGGGACTTACCTCTTGGAGTCCAACGGCGTCCGATTTCACTTAATTAAAATTTTACAATGCAGGTAACGCACGAATTTCTACACACCTTTGGATGGAGTCAGCGAGCCCTCGCCGAGTCCTTCAAGCAATATCTCAATTGAATTTACAACCTTCTTATATCCTGGATCATCCCTCGTTGAGAACTTCGCCATGCTAAAGTGGTCGTCGTAAATGGTGTCGCGATTCTCGCAGGGGTGGCCAATGATGGCCGATCCCGCAGGTACGAGCTGGTCGATACGGTTAAACCCAATATTTCGTATAGGCGACATGCACACCTTCCCTACTCCTGTTATAGCCAGTTCTTCGGCAAAAGACCAAACTTTCAGCGTCCGCTTGTCCAAAATCCGGACAAAACTATCCCCGATCCGATCGAGGGTTTGCGGGTCCCTTTCAAGGTCGAGAGGTGGGTTCTGTAGGGCCATCTGTGCAACGGAAGCCACCACTTTTGCTATCGAAGTCTTCCCGCTTCCCCTGTGAGGGGTGCCCAGAAAGATTATACCGCGCGTAAAGGAGAAGATTTGAGCAAGATGGGGGTAGGTATCATGAACTCGATTCGAAAAATGGAGTGCCTGCAAGGAATTCTGTTAGACTGGGAATTTGACGGGGAAAGAGGCTTCAAATGCGTACGTCTTTCACTATCAGGCCGCCGAGAGAGTGTGCGATAAAGATGATGGGGCGATCGTGCTATATGAATAGGTGGGAATGAATTTTCTAACAACCGCATCCGACTCACTGCATCCTTTCTCCTCACTCGCGACAATTCTTGCACCAAATTGATTGAGTGCTCAAACAAGGTATTCAAGGATGCTCGCCCGTTCAGATCGACGATATTTGCGTCGTATCCAAAGGTGAGAACACGGATGTGCGATAAAGCCTCCTCCTTCGATAACAAATCTTGGGGCCAACATACGTTGTCCTTGGTCCAGGTATTCCTAAGGTGACCGCCCAAGCCGTGAACGAAAACGATACTTTACTCGGAAGTCAAGGAAGGATCGATAAGGATAGGGAGGAACTCACTCGGCTGTGATGGGATCTGCGCCTTGAACTAGGACTTCGATGGCGGGATTCGAGGAAGTGACGACGGGAGGCGAGGAAGTAGTGCTACTAGGTGTAGGCACATCACCAGTTTGTCGAGATTGCTTCTTGAAAATGCGAAATAAATTCATAAGAGGAAACGATAGTCGAAGTACAAGAGAAACGTAAGACAAACATGTTACACGAGGCCATATATACTTTATGAGTGGTGAGCGGAAAAAGTAAACGCAACCAAATATGATCTTGAGGAGTGACTTCTTCAAGTTGGTTCTAGATGCCATCGCCCTTTCGCCCAGGAGATTGCCGTGAGCCTTTTCGAGCCCCAGGCTCTCCTCCCCCCGTTAGACTATAATTTATAGTACTGCTAACATGCAAGGAGTACAAGCACAAAGACACATGCTTATACGCATAATATGCACTGGCAGTCAGAGAAACTTCGAAGTCAGATAATGAGCAACATTGGATTCAGAAACAGTCCAACTTGAACAAGTGAGGTATAAAATAAACGGTATTGCAATACATCTTTGATTATTGAGGGTCATAGCATAAATACCATGAAGTCCCATGAGCCATATTACTGAGATCCAATTGCTCATTGGGGGTTGGTATAATCATCTGCGTGCTTGGGGAAAAAGATCGGAGATGATACATGGGGGGTGACCAAAATAAAAGATTAGAACCAATGCGAACCCACCCTGAACTTGTCCCATCCATTGAGATTCCTAATCCAGTTCGTGATGTAGAGGATATCTGATCGAAAAGCTCGAGAGGGTCGAAGAGACCATGCTCCAATTGTGAGGAAAAACGTATCGAGTGTTGAAGCCATTTCAGCTTGTCTTGTGATGCCAAGAAAGCAACCGAATTGGGATGCCCGCCAGTACGTCGCAGCTCTGCTCCTGCATCCCACAACCGAACCACACTGTCAAACGACCCCGACACAATGCGCGTTCCATCGGGGGAGAATGCAACAGAAGTGACCCGATCCTGATGTCCCTCAAGAGGTAGTCCCAGCTGCTCCCCTGTTGCCATATCCCACAATCGGATCGTTTTGTCAGACGAGCCCGACACAATGCGCTTTCCATCTTGAGAGAAAGAAACAGACCAGACCTGATCCTGATGTCTTTGAAGAGGTGGTCCCAGCTGCCTCCCTGTTTCTGTATCCCACAACCGGATCGTCTTGTCAAACGACCCCGACACAATGCCCTTTCCATCTGGAGAGAACGCAACAGAAGAGACCAGACTCTGATGTCCCTCAAGAGGTGGTCCCAGCTGCTCCCCTCTTTCTGCATCCCACAACCGGATCGTCTTGTCTCCCGACCCCGACACAATACGTTTTCCATCTGGAGAGAACGCAACAGAATTGACGTCATCCTGATGTCCTACAAGAGGTGGTCCCAGCTGCTCCCCTGTTTCTGCATCCAACAATCGGATTGTCTTGTCTCTCGACCCCGACACAATATGTTTTCCATCTGGAGAGAACGCAACAGCTAAGACCAGATCCTGATGTCCCTCAAGAGGTGATCCCAGCTGCTCCCCTGTTTCTGCATCCCACAACCGGATCGTCCTGTCTTCCGATCCTGACACAATGCGCTTTCCATCTGGAGAGAATGCAACAGAATGGATGACATCCTGATGTCCCTCAAGAGGTGGTCCCAGCTGCTCCCCTGTTTCTGCATCCCACAACCGGATCGTCTTGTCAAGCGACCCCGACACAATGCGCTTTCCATCTGGGGAGAAAGAAACAGAAACGATGAGACCTTGATGTCCCTCAAGAGATGGTCGCAACTTCCCGGTTTCTGCATCCCATAACCGGATCGTCTTATCAAACGACCCTACAACAATGCGCGTTCCATCGGGGGAGAGCGCAACAGAAGTGACCGCAACGTGGTGTCCCTCTAGAGGTGGTCCCAGCTGTTTCCCAGTTTTTGCATCCCACAATCGTATCGTCTTGTCAAACGACCCTGACACAATGCGCTTTCCATCTGAGGAGAACACAACAGAAAATATATGATCCTGATGTCCCTCAAGAGGTGGTCCCAGCTGCTCCCCTTTTTCTGCATCCCACAACCGGATCGTCTTGTCTCCCGATCCCGACACAATGCGCTTTCCATCTGGAGAGAACGCAACAGAATAGATGACATCCTGATGTCCCTCAAGAGGTGGTCCCAGCTGCTCCCCTGTTTCTACACTCCACAACCGGATCGTCTTGTCTCTCGACCCCGACACAATGAGCTTTTCATCTGGGGAGAACCCAACAGAAAAGATGACATTTTGATGTCCCTCAAGAGGTGGTCCCAGCTGCTCCCCTGTTTCTGCATCCCACAACCGGATCGTCCTGTCTTCCGATCCCGACACAATGCGCTTTCCATCTGGAGAGAATGCAACAGAATTGACGACATCCTGATGTCCCTCAAGAGGTGGTCCCAGCTGCTCCCCTGTTTCGGCATCCCACAACTGGATCGTCTTGTCAAACGACCCCGACACTATGCGCTTTCCATCGGGGGAAAACGCAACAGAAATAACATAATCTTGATGTCCCTCAAGAGGTGGTCCCAGCTGCTCCTCTGTTTCTGCATCCCACAACCGGATCGTCTTGTCTCTCGACCCCGACACAATCCGCTTGCCGTCCGGAGAGAAAGCAACAGAAAAGACCAGATCCTGATGTCCGTTGAGCATACCCTGAATGACAGGCCATGTCTCGTGGCATCCTCGACTAATCTTCAGAACCTTGCCAAACTGCCCGCCAAATTTCCTTGAAATACATGAATTCCTTGGTGAAAACGGCACCGCAGACATGTAAAGATGGGGTGTGCTATGCGAAATAGGTCCACCAAAGGTACGGATGAACTTTTGAGCATCTGCTGCATCGTCATAGATACCTTTGGTCTCTGACTGTGACTGTCATACATCAGTATGTATGTTGAAACAAGGGCCTGTGCACACACCATACTCCATTCCATGACAAAGGACAGCAAAGACGTGCAGATACCGATTTTCTTTTCGAGACTCAGCACTTCAAACCAGAACAGCAACTTCTCGGACTGAAAAAAGTCTCGAATTTCTTTGGCGAGAGGCGAGTTGGACTCGTATGACGTATGACGAAGGTGGTCTGCCCAGAATATGCACGAATAGGACAGTTGACGGGAGATGTTCGCTTGTATTCGTTGCGCAAGATCATGGACTTTGGAATTTGGGAGATAGGAATTAGGCAGGTCGCATATATTAAATTGTAATTCAGCCTGCATTACCCCAAGGCAGGCAAACGCAAGCTCATCATGAATGCACGAGAGGTCGGTGAAAAATTCCCCACTCCGCTTTGGGTCTGATAGAAATTCCGGAAAGGAGGCATGAAGGGGACGGATAGGAGAAGAATCTGTTGTTCCGCTGAGTAAGGCACCCAAAGGCTTGATGATAACATCAACGTCGATTTTCTGGAGGTCTATACTGCCGAAATGACGCCTCATCGATCCCAAGGAAGCAAGAGGAAGAGGCTCTGCTGTTCCAATAATCTGGGCCATCACAGACCGGAACCGGGTGAGGCGAGTTGAGCGTGTTCTGTCGTCCGGGAATATCGTTTTCAAGGTCAGCTGGTAGATGCTGTCGAGAAGATCAACGCGTTCGTCCTTATTACAAGATATGACGAGATTGAAACGTTCACGTGCAGTAGTTCCGGCATCATTAATGTTCTTAATGAATGCACATGCAAGCCGTGCCCACTCGAATAGTTCATCAGATGCCTCCATGAGGGTAGATGCATCTTGGTCCTTCATCTCTTCCACCAGTTCCTGCGAGATAAAATGGAAAATATCACGTTTGCTCCACTCGCGTGGAATTTCAGCCATCGACTTCTGTTTGACATGCTTGACGGAATTCAAAGCCATGTGGATATCTGGCAGTGGTCGAGATGTCACAAGGATCCGAATGTTAGAGGGAAGCTTAGCAATGTGGCTCTCGTCGTCCACCTTTCCAGCAAGGATACGAAGTAGGTGAATCCGTGAATCCGCCGTTCCGCTCTCGTCTAATGCGTCGATAATAATCACCATAGGGCCCGTGGTTCCCTCCGAAAGTGTCTGCACTGGATTCAGGATCATCCCCTTCCATTGCTGCAGAACATCCATTGTGTTCTTAAGCGAGGTGTTGTGACGAATGGCACCCATCAATGCTTTCCTCACATGCTCGTCTCGATCAGCAAGATCTTGAGCGATCGTTGAGAATATTTTTTTGTCCCGTTGTTGAGCCACTTCGTTGCGGTCGAAGCAGAAACAAGATCCAAGGCGTCCTATCTTTTTGAAACGATCAGCAATGGTGTGAGCGATGAACGATTTGCCGGTGCCAGCGTTGCCATAAAGCCAGAATACGCGAGGGGTGTTGTCCTCAGTGCGATTGACCCAGGCAGTAATCTCCTCGAGGGTTTCTCGGCGAGTACCCTCCAGACAGATTTTTTGGGTGTCTAGTCCTGCTCCATTAACATATGGCATGCCGTTTAGGTCAACATCCCGGGCTACACCGTCTGTGTCAAGAACGGGCGTGGTAACTCTCGAGCTCAAAAGATCTTTACCTAGGTCTTCTAAAACTTCACCTAAATCTTCCATTCCTTTCCAAATCCGACGCACGACTACTGACGTCTCACCTGCAGCTCTAGCAAGAAATTGTTGCCGCAACTCATCAAAGACATTGTTATATGTCTGCACACTCTCGTCCGTTCCAGAAACAAGATTCTTGACGAACCTCGTTCCTTATTCAAATGTCAGTTCGTTTCCACAAGTTCCAAGATGCTCGACTTACGAAATTTATCATTCTGCGCATACTCTCGAATGAAATATGAACACTCCAACGTTTGCTGACATATACGCTCAACAACTCCTTTCATGGATTTAATATCCTGGAGTTCTGCCTCTGTGAGTGTGAGATATACTTCGTTCATTTTCGACAGCAAAGAGCAAACGGCGTCATCTCGATTCTTCTGGTCAATGATCTTCTGCGAATACATGGTTAAAATTTAATTAGTGGAAAGTGTGCACAAGGCAAACCTTGGAAGGGAAACTAAGAATGGACCATGCCGCTTTGGCGTAAGGGTGTATCTAGTAGTTCGATGACTCAAGGGGTTTTTGGCGCATTGCAAGGAACATCATACCTCAACAATGTCATTCACAACAGAATTGAACTTTTCCAGAGATTTGAGGAACGAGGAAACCGAATTCATTAGATTATCAGCTTCGCTGATCGTCGACGTGGCCCTTTCGAGTGGTCTAGAAAGGGTGACCATCTTATTGATAGATCCAGTTGCGGCTTGGCGTTCTGCGTTCACAGTTGCAAGGTCCGGCACATCGGGCTGGTTTCGCACTTGGTCTTGAACACCCACTGCCGAAGCATTGTCAGAATGCCGTCCTTTGGGGGTCAAAGAGTCCTTGATTCTCTCGAAACTGAAGAACTTTGGCTTTGATTGAGGTATCGGCGTCTGAGAGCCCTGGTGAAGGACATGAATACAGATGAACTTGAAGAACCGAAAGGTTATGTTTACCCTGGATTCCAGTTCAATCGGTTCGTGTCGTGTACTGATGTGAGACTCTGACGGATTCTTGTTCCGTTGGAAATGATTGAACAGGCCACTCATTGTGGTGAAGTCCAAGTAGGCACACGGCCCGAACAGTGTGTCTGCCGCTAACCACTTGAAGTTCTTCAATCTCTGACATCACATCCCCGAAACCGTATGGCGACTGTGTGTAGAAATGGTCGACATGCATTGTCTACTAGTTTTGAGAAAGTAACACTAGTGGTTCACGATCGCGGTGTTGGGCGATCGATTTGTCATCAAGGGCAAAGGAAAACCAGTTCACAATAAAAAAATATGAGCTTTTAATCTAGATTATCCAACCATTAAAAGGTGATTGACACTGGCGAGGTCGCTGTGGATAGGTCTACTATTCCATAAAAATTGTAAAGACAATTGCAATCAGCCAGGAAATCAACATACTGGTTCAAGTTGGCTGAGGCCTGGCAGGGCAGCTCCAGGTCTCAGGCCGTCCACTGCAGTAGTATGGATTAGTAAATGTCGAAAGGTAAGAATATGCGAGGTGTTTCATGGAAATGAACCATGTACTACACCTGATACGCACCATTGCGCATCGACTGGCGGACGGCAAGATGGACCACCTGTTTTAACTTTTGTATTAGTATTGGTCAACCGAGTACTTACTGTCCAGAAGCGAAGACACTTACTACTATCAATGGGTTGGCGTCGGAGATGCCGTCGTCGGGGGGGGTATTTGATTTAAATTTTTGGGTGGGCTATACAACTCGGCCCCAACAACATGAAGGCCCGACAGGCCAACAAGGGCAGCGACGACGGTGATAGCAAACTTAGAGAACATGTTGACGAGTTATTGGTGTTTGACGTAGGTTCCATTTCCTCCGACCATTTATACTTGCATGAAGCTTGGCTCGTCGCCATCAGTAATACTCTGAATCAAGTTGCAATCGTCTCCATCAACACCGATAGGCTTGGTTTTAAATCGGCCAAAGAGGTGAACGACCTCGAAACCTTGGAGTTCACCATCGGGTTTGCAGCCAACAGCGAGACGCCAAAATTATACTTAAATTCCATGGGATGAGGAAAGAGAAAGGTGGATATGAGGAACACTGTTCCCAATAATTTGTAAACTACCATAAAGTTTGCCACTACATCCTCCCAACCACCAGTATCACCTAGGTTCGGAACTGCTGTATCCGTCCTGCAAGTGTATTAGGCATCCGCTTTTCGTTTTAAAAACCGATTAGAGACCCCGCCGTTCTTTCATTGTCAAGGCTGCTAATTTTGCACAGATAAACCCAACATCCCAGTACCTTTTCTCAGCTTTTAGGCTTATCTACAATCATCACATCTTCATCAACCAGACAACGCCTCAGCGTGTCAGAATTTGTTCATCAGTTAAACAATTATTCTGAATCGTTGCTGACCTTGCTGACGACAACAATACTGTGATCGGTCCGTCCGTAAGTACCCCGTTTTCCTCTACGAATTGGTTCGGCCAATTCGTATAGTAAACATACTTGAATTGGTTAGATTGGCTGCCAATGAGAATACCACCAGCAGAGGCTTGGCCTCAATCGATTTATCTTCCATCGATCGGTTGAAGTGATCTGAAAGGTCCCAAAGGTCTCCCTGAGCGACAGATTCTGACGACATCTTCATATCCTGTCGATCTACTCATTTGCTAAGTTACCTGTCATTATAATCGTCTCCAACTATCGTTTCCAAGGACAATCACGTCGAACAGATCCACGCCGTTCGGGGGCCCTCTCCTTCTTTGCTTGGCCAAAAATGGGACTTGGAAACTCAACACTGCGACCGTTGCATCCGACACTGGAGGGTTATCAATCCTTTGCAATATCCGAACACATCCGATGATCCGCTGTTGATCGTAGTGGTAGCTATTACCTGCAGTCAAAATACGGTTGGTTTCCGAAGCACGAGTCAACTCGTGGCAATCATCCATGCAAATTGATATGAGGATGTGCTTTATACAACGGTTTATCAAGGTATTCCCTTCCAATGGTATAGCACAGTACCCTACGAGAAAGGTCATCGAATACGATTTCAATCAGAAGAATCAATCAATACTTACAGTACTACTGTCTTTCTGAACCACCTTCCGATTAACCAATGCAATCAAACATTTATTAACTCGAGCCTGATTCAAGTCCGGGGGCGATATGAGGTCCGGTACTTGCGGAGCAAAGTGAGAAATCCAGCTTGTGCGTTTGGGAAAACCTTGACATACATTTTAATGGCGCCGATGCGTACATAAGACCCTCAATGACCATCTCCATATTGCGCCTTAGGCCCTGCAATTAAAGTAGTAAAGTCAGCATCGTAGTTGGGATAATCGAATCAGGAGCGTACGGGATCACTCCCGCGGAATTCAAGTGGCAGACATGAGATGATCCTTTCAAATTCGAGCTGCGTACAATAAAAAGAGAAAGACATCAGGCACAGTGATATTATAAACGCGACAACTACTTACACTCCGTTCCTTCTTCTCCTTTGCTGACAACTTTGCTTTGGTGCCCTTCTTTTTGGGTAGACTGCTCGATTTGTTCGATGACACTCCTGTCGCCGTTGTTACATTGGCAGTATAAGTCGTATCGGCGTCTGTAGCCGTGGTCCTGTCCGCAGCCGAATGGCCGGCAGTGGAGGAAGTTGCCACAGCGGCGGCGATCTCTAGTTCGCGCGATTTGGCCGCTGTAGCGACTTTCACAGCCTCCATCGCGGCAATCGCGTCTTGTTCTAGAACACAGGCGTTGATTTTAGAAATGCAAACAGACAACAGTCTTGGATGGCGTTACCAGCACGTCTCTTCGCCATAGTGAAGGAAAGATCTGTTGGTGCCTGTAGATCATGTAGCCTGCATCTTCTGAGAAGGAAGGACACTCACTTGTGGCCAATCAGTCGTCAGAGCATTCATATTCATTACGTACAGCCAACTCGCAAAGCTTTCGTTGAATGTGGCGAGCGACTCGCTCAGGTTCTTCATCCCCTCCACATTGGTTTGTAGTGCTTCGGTTTCGTCCAAAAATTCTGCCATGGCAGGACCAAGAAATTCAAGGCCATGTGGTGCATCTGGGTATGCTCCTGAACGAGAAAGACGGAAAAGAGAACCTTGGGAGACGCGTTTGAGGGGTGTGCGGTGCGGCGTCTGTGTTGGCGGCATCTGCAGAGATGTGAATTTCACGTGACGTCACCTTTTTTCACCTTGGAGCCTTACAATTCAGTATACTCAGAATACGATTCTAACCCGGGTCTTTTTCTCCGTCACCCCGCTCCCCATCATATTGAAGACAACGAGCAACAATGCAAGACACTAATCACACAATGCCCAACGACATCGACACCGATGAGTTCACCTACATTGAAGCTGGGTGCCATTGCGAGCTCAATTCGTTCGCCATTCCCCTCCGATCTTCCCAGCTTCCCATTCCTGTCGATTTCTGTCATTGCAACATCTGCCGACACACATCGGGCGAGCTCGCAGTCCAGTATGTGCCCTTCGAAGGCGTCCCTATTAAAAGTTCTCGTCCCGTAAGCCGAACCCGCATCGTGAAACAGCTGCATGGAAGCAGCAGATCGCGCTCACGAAGCCCGTTCGGAGGGTCCCCTTCGCCTGGATCTCACAAACATGACCAGCTCATCACTAATTCCATTGCGAATTTGCTGGCTCCTCCTGTCGTAATCACGGTCGAGGATCCACCGTCATCTCCTTTCGAGCTGAGCGATCTCAATATATACCAAGCCTCCAAAGATCTCACTCATTACTTCTGTAAAACCTGCTCTGCCCAGTTGTTCCAGGTGCAGAGGGTCGATGAGAAGGATCTTTGGTCTGTTGCAGTCGGTGTGCTGGACAGAACTGAAGGGATCGTGAAGATCCGAGCGCACATCTGGGTTGGAGACACCCTTGATGGTGGGCTCGCCAATCACTTCAGGATGCTCGACAATGTCGAGCTCCCTAGGTATAAAGATGGCTTTGGAAGCGAATTATTGTCGCCCACTTGGAGGGATCCTGCTCTAGACAATTCTTCGAAGAGTTCTCAAGACAATCTTCCTGTTTATTGCCAGTGCCGCAAGGTCAGTTTCAATATAACTCGACCCAATGAAGACTCCACACTACCGTCCGCCCCCTTTCCCGATGTTCTTTGCCCATATAACGTTACCCACCTATCCAAGATTCGAAACCCGTCAGACCAAAAATGGTGGTTGAGGGCCAACAACACGCGTTATCTCGCAGAATACTGCATGTGCCCAACTTGCCGCCTTACCAGCGGGATGGAGGTACAAGCTTGGGCGTTCGTTCCGATCTGGAATATACTCGATCCTCGCACAAACGAGCCAATTTGTCTGCGCGAAACGAACAAGAGGCCCCCAGGGTTGAAGCAGTATATGTCCAGTCCGGGGAAGTACCGAGAGTGTTGTGAAGGCTGTGGGGCCGTCGTGTTCTGGTGGCAATCGAATGGACAGGATCTGGTTGATATTTCAGTTGGGCTGTTTGATGAAGAAGCTGCGGGTGGTGCGAGAGCCGGAGATTGGCTTGAATGGCATAAGGACAGAATTAGCTACTGCGACACGGCGATGAGCCCTGAACTCGTGAAAGGATTAGTGGAAGGGCTTAATGGAGGGAATACCTGATTGCAAATGATTGTCCTGTAAACAAGTTGTATTATAGTGATACACCGTAGCGTACAAAATAGTCCCTGTAGTATGACAGTCACTCCACCCACAAGCTTGTGGGCCACTGGTATCGAATTGACCCCGATTATGTAAACGCGCACGATTGCTGGCACCAAAGTCGGTTTTGAAATTCGAATGGTGGGTGGTGGAATCGAGGGACTCTGTTGGACCAGCGCCAGCAGAAAAAAGTTGGGTATGACCTAGCTCTCAGATCGAGCTTGGAATACCTCGAAAAATGCCGTGTACTCCTCTGGGGTCATCAGCTCGTGATCTTCATCTGTTATTTGCGAATATGCCTTTGCTGCCCCGGCCACTGAGGAGAGAGTCAAATATAAGCACAGACAATGAGACAAACAAAGGTATTGAAACCAACCATAGCAGACAGGATCTGCCTCTTGTGGCTGACTCGACATGAGCGTTTCTTGCGATTGTGGGGGTTCGCTTTCAACGAGGCTTCCGTTGCTCCCATTACGACTTCCGTATCCATTGAGATACCCATTCCCATTGACAATATCCAACCTGGTCACCTTCACCCTCGAAGGTTGACCCACGTCCTCTGTACTCCTTGACCGCTTCCGATACGCGTTTAGCGAATCGAGATACTCCATATTAGGTTTCCTGTCTTCTTCGTCGTCGTCGTCGTCATTCAGCTGCGGGTTGAAAACGGAGAAAATGGGCGAATTAGCACTAGAAGATCCCATGGCAGTCGCAGTCGGTGTCGGCTGCCCAGAAGACATGGATGCAGCTGCCGCTAATGAGGCGTAGTATTGATCGTAAACTAGAAATATATCTTGTAAGAAAATAAATTCAAGAACGAGGAAGCTGGGATTACGCACGATCAGATTCAGCATTGATGACGGGCTTGACATCCTCTTGTGTCGTCGCAGTTATGACTGTAACTCGGCTACTCTGTCCCCCTGTTGGCCTCACACTAGAACCCCCGATCACTCCGAGTCCTTTCAAGATGCTGTCGTTCGACGTCTGATCGTTCCCGTTAGCCAAGGCGGACACCTCTCTCGCGGTTTCTTTAACACCAAGCGCGGTTAGTTCTCCCGTGATCGTGCTCTTCAAATGCCACGATGGCATTGCGTTCTGCTGCCGTTTTATCTCTGCCTGAGCATCCCTTTCCAGGCGTTGGGTCATCTCATCCTTGTCCATCGCCAGCAAGACACCGATGCCTTCATCTTCTTTCCTCGCGCCCTCGCCCGCGATCTTGAGTCCAGGACCTGTAGCGGATGTTTTACTCTTGTCAGATTCGGTGGCATTATTCTTTATCCAGGCTGCAACATCAAAACTAAACGATCGGGTAGTCTGGATCAGCACGACGTGCAAGAGAGAAATAAAAAGGCGTACTGAGGTAGAACCATCGATTCACTCTTCTGCAACCCTTCCCTAATAAATCGCATCTGGCTGTTAAACCTCTGCATCCGATCCTTGCTACCCTGAACACTTTCTGCGTCTTCATTATCCACCACTTCGGCATGACATATTTCACAGAACATAGCACCCTTCGCGAAATCCATTAATCTATCGGCATCAAGAGGCGTGTACGATTGCTTGCAACGAGGACAGATATAGCCTTTATTGTCAAGGGTCTATGCAGAAACAAAGCCACTAAGAAATAAATCACACGCAGGGTGAAGAAGACAAGACGGACATTCCGAAGCGTCTCGTCAATTATGTGACGCATTTTAGCGACCCGCCATTTGACGACGTTGCAGAAGTGTTCGTAATCGATGTAATAGTACTGCTTTCCGACACTCCGTTGAGCCCCTTCTTTCAGCTCGTTCTGACGATAGCTTTTTTTTGGGATATTTTAGTTTTGAGATTTGATCTTGATATAGAAAAAAGGGGGACGTACACTTTGACGAGTGAGTCGTTTGACAGCACGGCTATCACTTTGTTTAGCTCCTTTGGCTGGAGTCCCATTCGACCTGCCAATTCATCGTCTTTAAGGCTAAGAAAACGTTAATGTCTTGTTGGTACAAAGAGGTGAACCGCCGTATTGGGAAACGGTTTTTTTGTATCAAGTGTCCAGAAACCGATATTTTACACATCGTATACTTATACTTACACTGCATGCCTTGCAAGCTGGTCCATAATGATGGTATATTTTGGCTCGTAGAACGCACGAGAGACATACTGCACGAGCAGACGCAGAGTCTCCTGGTCCTCCTTTGTTGCCATTAGAATGAGCGTTGGGGGGCCGATGAAAGCGAGGCCTCTGTGTGTGGCACCAGACTTGACGAAGGGCGACTAGTAGTGTTGGAGGATGGCCTGACGGCCGACTTGAACGAACGGAAGCCTTGAGAGGAGTAAAACAGATGACTTTGTCAGGGCTGGTAGAGAACAAACTTGCACAAATAACGACAACACGACTCCTGTGCGCTGCAACAGTCTACTTATTGCATTGCATTTTTCTTCCCGACTGTACATTGCCGCCGCCAAGTATCATAAGTATGTGGTTAATCCGGAGATTATGCCAAAATAATACATATTACATTACTAATTTTCTATGCATTTGGAAGACGACGGTGTCGAGGGCGCTGATCTTTATAACCTCGGCAAGTTGCAGAGTACAAAGACCTCCCTGGACTTCACCCGCATTACAGGGCGCGCCTTCTCGCAGAACGGGGGACTGGACACCCATAATGGGTGTCCTCTGCTTATGGGAGGCCGGGACCAAGGCAAGGGTGATGCTTGCTCCAACAGAGTGCTTAACCATATCTGGCTGATTCGATTCGGAAGACGGATAACTAGACTCTATGATGAGGGTATACCTGCAAAACATATGGAATGAGTTCAATTCGGCAACAATCAACAACAACTTACCCAATTATTTCCAGCTGCCTTGAAGTCTTCCAAGTCTTGGATCGCAAGATCCGCGAGTTTTGAGCTCCCAGGGATATACTCGTACACTTTCAAAAGCCTTTCACATACAGCTTCTGCACCCTCGAGATTTTTTGCGATCAAGAATCCACGAAGGATAGATATGTAAGTCACCAAAGTTGGCGGCGGGAGGCAATACTCGTAGATTGGGTCACTGCCAGTATTGTGCTGGAGAAGAGACAGATCGCGCAGTATGCCTCGTTCCATACCATCCAAGATGAGGAACACTCTAGTAACGTCGCCTCGACGAGCGTAAAAACCCGATAGCTCCGTATAGTGGTAAGATGTCGGTCGCACCCCTAACCGCAACATGTCGCGCAAGATACGAACGCCGAAAGGTGGTCCTCGATAAAACATCATCCTAGTCATGAACGGCGTGAAAGCAGCAGCGCCCACTGGGGTACGCCATATTCCGCTAATGGGCACCTCATCAGCTTCGGCAACAACGCTGGACTCTGGCATATCGGCACCCTGTTCGGCAAAATCGTTGAGTTTCATATATAGCGACTCCAAGTGGCTGTCCTGGGTTGTGAGCTCGACGAGCGCATCCCAAACGAGGTTGCAATGTACTCTTCTAGGCCACATTTTACCTCGCGGTAATGCTCGAGTGTGATCGAAGTTGCCGAAACGTTGGAGAGGAGGGTCGTCCCCGCTAGATGGATCGTAACTCCGGATCATATTGGTAAAACGAAAATAACGAGAAAGAACTTCTTCGCGAGGAAGACCAGAAAGCCAGAAATGGTCTACGAAGGTCTTTATGACGAGTAAGGGTTGCTGAAGACGTCGGTAGAAAAGCATCTCTGCGAAAACAAGATTACTCGTGGCAAAGAAACTTTTGCGCAGACACTTCTCTAGGAGCATTTCTAATGCTCGTGTCCGACCAGTAGCGAGGTAGAGGCTCATGAAGTTGACAATAGTGAAAGGGTGTGCCGTGTCGGATCTCTTGTCGGTGACAATGTGTGATTTAAGATAACGAAGGGCTGCAACAAGGTCTTCTCCAAAATCAACAGGTTTTGCGGTTTCTAATATTCGAAGGTCACTGCGCACAAGTTCCGTCTCCCAAGCATCTTCGAGGTCGGTTTGAGGCGTGTGAACGGCGGAATCAACAGAGCCACGAAGTTGCTTAACTAGGTCTATATTTTGCTGGCGGACGGTCTTTGGTAGAGCGTGCAACCGTTGAAGAATGATGTTGTAGGTATAAGTTGTCAATTTGAATGTCGGATTCTTGGGATTGGGAAGTAAGGCGATGGCTTCGTCCAAACGGCCGCTAAAAGCAAGGGATCGTATAGCCTGGCCACGGATATTCGTTCTTGCACGCTTGATCGTGTATATGACATTCTGAATGCCATTGCGAGGATCCGAGATGTACCCTTCGACTGCCTTGCAGTAGTCATCGAGGAATGTCCTTCCAACCGAAGGAGAAGTGCAGCGAAGAACGTGAGGTAAGAGCAGAATGCTTAACCTGCTAGCATAACCCTTTTCTGCACTGATGAGAGAGAATCTAATAAGGAGAGCGACATGTATTAAATGGGTTTGGAGGAGGAGACGACGAATTTCTTCAAACTCGACATCCGCTTGCACGAGATGGTAGGGAGGAACCAGGGAAAACCATGCAGAAAAGTACTCAAGCTTCTCTTTGAGACCCAGTTTAACGTTTTTGAGGACTGCGATCGCGGGTTTTTCGTACTCGAGTGAGAGAGGAATCGGAATGCCGAGGTCATTAATTTCCTTCAAAAGGACATAAGCTTGGTCGTATCGACCGTCCATTACCATCTTCTTCAGTACACCCGCAGACTGAATTGACGCATGATCTGAGGAGTTCCAAGCAGACCACATTTCCAGGTATTCTTCACCTTCTTCCTCGAAAACTTTGGAAAGGTCTTCAGATGGCAGCGACGACTCCGGGTAGTGTGTTATACGGGGTTCCGTGCCTGGTAGCTGTAAATCCTCACAAGTGACTGAAGAGGTTGAACCGTCGGTGGTCGCTGGCGTCTCGTAATCTGAGGAGCGGCCTTCAAAGATCTGTTGATCATATTTGGGTTCGTTTGTACCAGGGGACGAAAGCATGGCGAGTTCTAGTTCGAAATGGGCGAGTTGCTCGGGAGAAGCGAAATGGATGACGAGAGGGAGAATCTCCTGCTTGACCATTTCGATGTAACCCATGGACGCGTATTCTAAGCCAAATTGTATAATCAATGGAACGTTACTTCTTGGGTATTTGACGAGGGCTGGCTTGAGCTTTCGAAAAGCAGACAAACGTTCTTTATTATCTGCGGGAACAGAAGCGAGGAAGTCCGTCAAGAGCGCAGAGGCTTCTTTGTGGTTTTGACGGTGTATTTGCATTTCCAATTGTCGAATAGTGGATTGGGTGTTGATTAAATCAATAGGATAGTCCTTTGAGGTATTCCGTACATTGCTGCTTTGTGCTGAGGAGGAATGTTTGTGGCGAGGCGAATGTCCGTGGAGGTGAATGGTGTCGTCCTGGACAGCTCGGGGGGAGAGTGCAGGGATGGTTTGCCTCGTCGTGCCCGAGCGAGGGATGTTAGCCCGCGAAATGCGCAAGAGGGCCCATGAAGCAACAAGCATTCAGCAGCACAGAGCGTCGCCAATGATGAGCGTGATCATGCGTGACGGGTAAAAGTTTCAAACTCAGATCGATACTTTCTCCCCCAAACTTGTAAGTACCATCTGAAACCAAATATTCACCCTTCACATTCTCC
>Ga0307517_10006341_pt1 | contig 17553 bp, 17 predicted proteins | sample 23_EM_MG_FD_194515 | JGI IMG/M metagenome (GOLD analysis project Ga0307517, IMG submission 194515) | Populus trichocarpa ectomycorrhiza microbial communities from riparian zone in the Pacific Northwest, United States - 23_EM | ecosystem: Host-associated > Plants > Roots > Unclassified | place...
GTCCTTTTGTAATTAGTCTATTTTCGTACTTAAAAAAAAATTAAAAAAAAAAAAAAAAAAAAAAAAAGGGATACTCTACCACTATCGGGGGTCCTGCATCAGTTCGCCGATCTTCATGATCAGCGCCAATGTAAAGGGCCATGTCCGTAAGCAACTGGAGGCACCTTCACCCCACTCAAAAATTCTTCTATCTAGTCTGCGAATGTCTGTCCTTGGTTTTTTTATGTAAATATAGATCTACCACCAATTACCTCAGACCAGGAGAATGCTGCCACCTATTCTAAAGATATACCCTCCACATTTTCCTTTTTTAGCCACTCTTGTGATGAGTTGTTGAAGACGAGTCGCAATGTGAGTTGTCCGAAGGAAGTTCGAAGCGTCGTCACTTCCGAAATCCGATTTCCCGCCTACATGCCTCAGAAAGTTGCGATAATAGGTATCCACCCCATTCAATGAAAGACAGAACTTAATTGAACATTTTTTTCATAATAGGAGCAGGCCCTGCGGGTTTAGCAGCTGCGAAGGCTTTGAAGCAATATCCAAACCTTTCTGCCACCATTTTTGAGGCGAAATCTATCCTGGGTGGTTTATGGGCTCTATCAGAAGATCGGACATCCGATAGTAAATCTATGGGAGCCAATTGTCCGCCTCAGCTGAGAACAAACCTCTCGCGATTTACGTGCTCATTTTCTGATCTTCCCTGGCGAACGTCCCGTCTCTTTCCTAAATCATATGAAGTGCAACAATATCTCCAGCATTATGCATCCCTCTCCAAAGACATATTTCGTTTCAATACCAAGGTAGCACGCGTGGAGCACAAATCACGACCAGATCAAAGTCCATGGAAGGTGTCTTTCCTCCAAGACGGTGGAGAGGAGACCAGCAAAGATTTTGATTTCGTCATAGTCGCCTCGGGTTTCTTTGCTCAGCCATGGATTCCACAATCTCTCCTTCCCTTCTCTTCCAACGACCCCAAGGTTGCTATGCAAACTCCGCGCATCCTTCACAGCTCCGAATACGCCTTTGATCGTGTTCTATCCCTCTTTCCTTCTGCTAACACTGCCCATGTGGATCGTCTACCCAGGAAAAGAAAGGTCGTCGTCGTTGGCGGATCTTTAAGTGCGGTAGAAGTCATTTCCGATCTCTGTATCAACATCAACTCAATTCAATCTGAGGCTTCTTCAGCTGAGAGGACCCCTGGGGAAATGACAAGGCCGACGAATATGTCGAACTCCTGGGAAGTCGTACACGTTGTACCTCGACCGTTTTGGGTCCTACCAAGATTCTTACCTCACCTCAAAAGGACGCCGGGCGATGCATCTTCAACACCCCCTCCGAAATTCCTCCCTCTTGACTTGATATTCTACGACGCCTGTAAACTTCGAAATCCCCCTCCTAGCCGCTCAGATACTCCTCCGTCAGAAGCAGAACGATTTCACCAGTCCAATACGAACTTCCGTACTCTTTTGGGGTACACATCACACGCTCAAGCTGATCTTTCCCCTAATCTGGAAATCACGGAAGAAAATGGATGGATGTATTGTCCGCCCTGGATAACGATAAGTGACACGTATGCGAACTTTATGAGGGAGAAAAGGGCAGAAATCGTGGTCGGACACGTCATCGGAGCTGACATGGACATCGGGAACGACTCTAGGATTACGCTCACTCTTACATCAAACCCTCACATGGAGACTATCACTGAAGTGGACGTCGTCATTTCCTGTACTGGATATAAGCCTTCGTTGGATAAGTTCCTCTCACCCGAAATACTTCGCACGATGGAATACTCTACGGCCTCTCCCTCGAGTTCATCGGATGTCACCTTCCTACCGGCGATATTACCCCAGCAAATGTTTCTTCCTTGCTCCACTGATCTTCCTCACAATGCCACAACGACCATTGGATTCGTTGGGATGTATAAAGGCCCGTATTTTGGAGTAATCGAACTGCAAGCACGCTACTTGGCCGCGTTGTTTGCTGGTGAACTAGAGTGGCCAAAGCAGGAAATTTTATCGAAGGACGCCGAGGCGATGAGGTCAATTCGTCGTTCAAGAGAAAATGGGAAGAAAGGGGAAGACGGTAGTAGAGAGAGGAGACAATGGAGTTGGGGTGACTACATGGGAGTAGTTAAGGGTTTGGTGGAACGACTTGGAATAGTGGAGGGAACCCCATATTCTACCAGCGATTCGTCTGTCTCATCATTGGAAACCGAAATCGACCCAATTATTCCTGCCCATTTCCCTAGCCAAAATACGAGCCAAGATGCCTTGAAGTCGGTACACGCTCTAAAGGAAGTTCTCAACTCCTCTTTTCTTTCCATTTCCGTGTTTCGGGCGCTCCACGGATCATGGAAAGTTCACAGGAGGATAGTTTCACAACTAGCCGACGTGCCAGGAGGCGTCTTTGAGGGCACCGCAAACTTCTTACCGCGATCCAGTTCGGGTGATCGTCCTTACTCACCTAATGAAGGCACGGGTGGATACGAGTATGAATACCTTTACTCCGAAATCGGGACTTTTACTCTTTCCAATAATTCGGATATAAAGCTTGACGCCAAAAGAAAATATGTTTATCGATACGAGGAGGACAGAGAAGTCGTCAGTGTGTGGTTCATAAAGGGGGATGGTTGGACAACCGATGGTCTCTTTCACGAAGTGACGGATTTCGATGGAACGGCAGCACCAACAACAGCAGGCTCTCAATCTGCATCAGTGCGTGCGAGTGGTACTCGACACTTGTGTGGACCGGATACCTATAACACCACATACCACTTTTCGTTTCTGAACTCTGGCCCCGAGCTTGAAAGCCTTTCCATAAAGTATAAAGTGGAAGGGCCAAAGAAAAATTATATCTCAGAAGCTACTTATGAGCGTCTCACTCGTCTCTAACTGTGCACCGAATTTTGCATTCTTGAAAATAGGACTCCCAATTAGCTAGTGGTCGTTAGAATAAAAATTGTGGCGTGCAAATGGGGGATGGTTGATTTGATGACATTCGTCCCTCTAAGTCTCCATTTCATTCAACCCTATGCATTATTTGGTCAATTGGTGTCTCAACATGTTTTTCGATGGACTCTGAGACTTCACGAACGGGACCTTTGACCCAGCAGCCGGATGACAGTAGGTGATCATGATTCCTGGGAGTAATCACGCGCGATATGATATGTTGATCAGCGGCTTTCTCAACGAATGAGCGTATTCCATGGGTGTCGAACCATTTTTTGGAAGAAGTGCCGCATACAGCCTTATTGACTCGAAACAGGGGAGGACCCTGGCAATAGGACAAAACCTATGGAATCCCCTGAGGACGAAGAGGGAGTCCCGAAAGCTAAGGAAAGTGCATGAAGGTGATATGTCTTATATATATTCACTGTTTACTCACGTTGTCCAACAGATCCGCAAGGAGCTGCAACTTCTCTTCGTTGAAGGTATCAAATTCCATAATCAGGGGTATTGGCCTACATACCAGCAAGTTTCTGAGAATTTCGCGCAGATTCCGACCGCAAAAATCTATAATGGCCAGCCCATCATGATGCTCAATATGAAGGTTGGTGGAAACTGGATCCAGGAAGGGAACCAGAAACACTCAGGAATCAGACAAGAACGAAGACTGAGGTATATTTCGAGAAGATGAGGGAATCAGCGAGAGAGTCTAGTCTGAGGGAAGAGTTCGAACTGAAGGAAGAACTATAACTAAGGCTATATATATGTAGTGTGACCGTAGTGTGACCTGATGTGATCCGTACCAGGATTACAGTTGGGGACAGTACTGTCAGATGTCAGTCCGCTGGATAACGGAGTAGCTGATATACTCGACATACAGCAATATCCGAATTTCCTCCCGCGACCATAGATCCATTACATACATGCGCTGCTTCACCCAGTCTTTCCATCGATGCGATGAAGGTGAGGTCCAAGATGGCAAATTGCTTCGCATTGATCGAAGCGGATTTTGGCAGAAAGCGGTTTGAATTGCGAGAGGTCAACAGTTCCAACTACGTGGGCTGAATTCCGTTGACAAAGAACCTATATGGGATCAAGCATTGGGAACGATCGAAGGGTGGGAACATCATGATGATATGCATATGGGACCCCGGGCTGTTAGTATACTACGAGAGTGTTAAATTTCCAACATTCTTTGGACCCAAAGTTGCTCACTTCGATGGATCCTATGACTGGCCAGAGTATTCCCATAGTTATTGACCACGATCCAGTTGTGAAGCACATTTGGTCCTCGGTTCAAGAATCAATCTTCTCTGCTAAGTTCTAACTGCGGGTGACTTTCTAGTGGACTGGTTTGGACTTGATCTTCCCATCCTCGAGATATCGATAGCCACTCAGTACTCAACTCTCGCAGCGTGTCTTTTCATAAAGCCATGGATGCAGCGTTGGGTGTATAAACATTCAACCCCCCATTATGCGTATATTCGATAACATCTTCGCAGGAGGTGTGTATCCAAAATCTGTCCACATATGCTCAAGCATAAGCTAGGAGGAGCCACTGACTGTGTTGCAGCGGGACTCGCAGAAACCCCAGGTCCTTTGCGTACATTCGACATCATCTTCACAGGAGGTGCGTATCTAAAATTCCTCCTCCAACCTTCTGTCCACATGTGCTCAAACACAAGCCAGGAGGATCCACTGCCTGTGTTACAGCAGGCCGTCTCGCGGCTGCAGATCCTACGTTAAGAATCCTGGTGGGTATACTCTCTCGACTTAGCAGTTATTGATGGTTGATATTACATTTTTTGAAGATACTTGAAGCTGGTCCCCATACAAAGGATTTGCCTCAGCACATACAACCTGCGCGACTCTGGAAATTTTTGACTCCCAACAGCAGTGTGCTCATTTTTAATGAGAGCAGACCGAGCCAAGCGCTTCTTGGTCGAGCTCCTGTTGTATCAGCCGCTCAGGCAGTTGGTGGTGGATCAACTATAAATTGTAGGTTGAGTCTTGTCCCTCAGAATCAACAACCGTAATACTTTACAGTCATGGTCTACAACCGGGCTTCAGCTTCTGATTACGATGCTTGGGGGACTATTTACAGGAACAGAGGATGGGGTTCAGACAAACTAATCCCTCTTTTAAAGAAGGTGATTTCGTGGTTTGCCCTTTCAAGAATTGTATACCTAACACTCTCTTCAGGCAGAGACCTATCAAGGAGGAATTACCAACGACAAACACGAAACTTCAGGACCCATTAAAGTCTCCTTTTCGCAGGAATTCAACAAAGTCGGAGTCAATTTCTTGGAAGTTGCGGCGGCATACGACAAAAGACGACCTTTGACGGACGATATTAATTCCTTCACGTCTTCTGATCAGTATGGCGTAAGTAGTGCTTTATATTCCAAGTTTTACACCGCTTAAGAATTCTCATAGAGATGGGCAAGGTTTACATTGAGGCGCCCAACCACTTTTTCTATCAGTTAATAATCGCATCTAGATACATCGATATCAAAACTGGAACACGTTCGGACACAGCGCATCACTACATTTATAATCAGTCCCATAATACCAACTTGACAGTGTTGGACAAAAGCCGGGTTATTCGCGTCATTTTTGAGTATGTTCCCCCCTTTTATCTAATCCCCTCGCTTTTATTTGGTTCCATCTAGAAATGGTCAAACTATAGGCGTAGAGTATATCAGCGAAGGCAACGGAACTTCCTCTCCACCTAGCAGGATCGTTGTCAAGGCTTCCCGGCTGGTTGTTGTCGCGGCTGGTGCATTTGGATCGCCGGCTATACTTGAGAGGTCGGGCATTGGATCGAAGGAAGTTCTGGACAAGAATGGCATACCACGCGTAGTTGATCTTCCGGGAGTAGGGGAGCACTATATGGGTTAGTAACATACTTGAAAGGTTACGATTCAACTTACGTGTTTGTAGATCATATTGAGGATTCATTCACTATAACGGGAGTGAAGAAACCGAATCTCTTGATGGGGTTCTTCGAGGGAATTAAGCTGACGGTCCGTGTCAATGATAGCATCTTTCATTATTTCCGTAGAACTTTCGGCTTCGTTCTAGCATATGAGGCCCAATGGCTGAAAGACGGCACCGAATTGCTGTCCCAAACGTGAGAATGGCTTGCTCGTCCATGGAATGCTATTTAAATCATCCGTGTGCCAGTGGACTAGACGGTCTCGGAAAAATACGGCCTACGGCAGAGGAGCGCAAGACGATGTCTCCGGAATTTGGCCGCATAGCCGCTGGGAAACATTCTTTGCTGACTATCCTGGCAAGCCTGTTGTGGGGTTGTGTAATTCGTCCAGGTAAGTCGATCTCTTTTTTTGCTAACTTTCCAATATTGAGCACACGCCCAGCGCTAGGCCAAGGTGTTCCTATTGGAAAATACTTTGCAATTGGGCCCCCTCATTGTGGGGGTTATGAGTTATTCAGGTTTGAACGATTGCTCACGAATTTTAAGAGCTACCCATTGGCTACGGGAAGAGTTCATATCACTTCTGGACTTGATCCGCATGGCAACCCTGACTTTCATCCAGGCTACATGGATGAGTAAGGATTTGACGCTCTATCACCAGCTCCTAATCCATTGCTGACCTTTTGATGTGTAGAGACTTGCCGACGTTGTGACTTTTAGATGGGCTTATAAGAAGTTCCGTGAACATGCTCGTCGAATGAAATTCTATCGTGGTGAGGTACTATCTAGTCATCCTAAATTTCCGAACGGTGGTGCTGCGGAAACTCGAAGCTCGGGTATGCCTGTTGAGATAACAGCCCCAGATATTGTTTACACAAAGGAGGACGACGAAGCTATTGACCTACATAACCGTAAAATTGGTGAGCCTGCACTTTGTTTTCTAATCTAGACTAGAACTTAATGTTACACCTCCTTCAGCTGGTGGGGCCTGGCATTCGGTATGTGGTTGATGTTTCAATATTTACTATTTTGCTCAACACTCCTTTGTAGAGCGGGACTTGTGCCGTGAAGCCCCGCGACCAGGGTGGAGTAGTTGACGAACGGCTCAACGTATACGGCGTCGAAACCTCAAGGTTGCAGGAATTTGTTTTCGCTCGTCTTCTGAACTACAGATTAGTAATGCTTCGATAGATATGAGCATAATCGAGAGAAGGCAGCGGTCATCATTGCTCAGGATTTGGGAATAAAAGGCGTCACTGAATGTTAGAAACTCGTCTTTCTTTCGGGTGCCAGGTTCCCGATGATCCATTTTCCTGATGACCTCATCTTAGTATCGATTCACTGTATGTTCTTGGCTTGAATAGTTGATGGACTCGGATGAGAAAAATCAAGGTCATGGAACAGAGTACCTAGTAAGACTACAACAACGTTGAGGATGTAATTGACGCCAATCAGAGCCTAAGGCAACTTTAGACTTGGGATCAAACTTAGATGATCGTCATAGGTACCAAGTCACAACACGTTATCACTGTCTCTCCAGATGTTCATACACATATCACTCATCCTCCTCTCCGTCTCGCTTTCTGCAATATCCACCTCACATCTTGCTCCTCCATCATTCTCGTATCCCAGATCAACTGCTCTTGATTACACAAACATTCTCATTGGCAATGGCGGCGATGAACCGAATTTCACTGGTGGCATGATTCCTAGCGTTTCGCAACCGTTTGGTATGACACGTTGGGTTGCACAGACACAAGTACACTATGTCTCTGCCACTCCATATAACTGGACCCTTGATAAGGTGATGGGCTTCGTTGGCACTCGTCAACCCGCTATCTGGATGGGTGAGAGTGCCCCAATCAGTGTATGTCCTGGCGTGGGCAACGTCGTCGTAGATTTCCAGAAAAGAGGTCTAAAAAAGAACGGCAGTGATGAGGTCGTTTCTGTTGGGTACTACAGTGTTGAATTGGAGGATGGTCATGGAGGAAGCGTGTTCGTCGAGCAGACGGCCAGTATGCACATCTCAATCTCTGAATTCCAACATTCTGAAATATCCTAAAGCTTCGCGCGTTGCGCATTTTAGATTCAGATTCTCCGCTACACATGAATTGCTACCCTATATTCTCTTCGAAGTCGCCCGTCCATCTATAACCACCTCCACACCAACTAACATCACGTACCCACTGGGTTTGGTTTCTCGTTCAATTAGCCCCTACGAAATCTGCGGGTACTCTTCAGAACGACAAGACTCGATCATAGCACCAGTCAGCATTGCCCCCGCTGCTGCTCATTTCAAAGGATATTTCTGCGCTAGATTCGACCCCGGTGTTCGAAATCCTCCAGTTTTTGGTGCGATGCAGAATGGTTCGATCACGTACCCATTCGAACAAGGCACCACTGTCGAAGGAGCGCTTCTGAACGCCTATGCGATCTTTTCGAAGCCAGCTTCATCTAACGAGACTGTGATAACACTACGGGTGGGCACGTCCTTCATCTCGGAAGAACAGGCTCGTAAAAACCTGGATACAGAGGTACCAGACAGTCTTTTCTCAACTACGCCTTCGTCCTCTGGAGTCACCGCCTCTCCTCCATCAGAACCTACACCCCTCCATTTACAGGTCGGCACCATCGAGAATACCGCGTACCGTGTGCGGAAATCCTGGACAGACATTCTAGATCGTATCGAGATTCTTCCCTACGCTAACGAGGAACAGAATGAGGGCGACAAACGAGCTGTCGTAGATCTAGAAGCATTCTGGACCGGCGTTGTCCACACGTTACAGGTAGGCGCATATTTAAATAACAACTTGCACAGCTGAGTGATAGTCGACTTAGTATCCCAGTGAACAGGATGAAGGCACACAGTATTATTCTGGATATGATAACAACATCCATAATCTTCCAACTGGTGGAAGGTCATACACGGGTTATTCCATTTGGGTCCGCCTGCTTTCCTTTTTTCTCGCAGGGAGAGGCTAATATCAAATTCCTAGGACACTTACCGTGCTGCATGGGCCTGGCAAATCCTCTTCGTACCCCAAAAAATCCCAGGCATGATTTCGAGTATGTTAGAAGATTACAAACAGGTGCACCATCTTCATCAACCAAGATATTTCTTTAACTAATGAATTGTCTCAGAGCGGTTGGTTACCGATGTGGAAGAACATCGTTGAGACCAATATTATGGTGTGTCCGATCCTTTCGAATGCTAACGTTTTATGGCATTCTCTATTCAGATAGGTACCCATGCCGATTCTCTCATTGCGGAAGCTGTCTTGAAAAATATCAGCTCAGGGTTTGATCTGGAACTTGCTTGGGAGGCAATCTGGAAGGATTCAACAGTGCCCCCCAAAAATGATGGAAAAACAAGGTATGAAGATCGAGAAGAGGTGCGTACGCTGATTGGCCCTTTGTCACCTTGAGAGTGATTATTTTTCTTTTCAGAACGTAGATTTTGAGGTCCGCGCTGGCTTATCCTCTGTGTACAATGACCCCTCCAAGGGTTGGGTCGCAGACGATGTCCATTCAGAGAGTGCATCCAGGACCTTAGCATATGCTTGTACGTCCCTTCTTCGTCTGTTTGTATTGTTATATAAAGCTCAATCCTATGTCAAAGTCGACGACTTTGCAGCATACGTCCTCGCGGACGCCTTAAAAAAACCAAACAATATTACTACCTTCTTGTATGAAAGATCGATGCGGACCCCGTTTACCCTGTTCAACAGTCAGACGAATTTTATGGAGGCTCGGAATGAGGATGGTTCATGGGCGGGTGATTCACAAGGGTGGACAGAAGGTGACTATCTTTTGGTATATCTCTGCCCTTCTAATTTAATTGGACAGGCGATAAATGGGCCTATAGCTTTGACGTCGTCCATGCTATTCCCGAGTTGATTAAGCGAAGGGGAGGAAAAGTGGGCTTTGTGCAGAGTCTAGAAGCACATTTCCAAGGCGGCCATAACGAGCACTCGAACGAGGTCTGTTGGAATAATTTTACTTGAGCTTATGACGTACTTACATCGTCTGGCTAGCCGTCACATCATATTCCGTATCTTTACGCACTTGCCGGAGCAGCCTTTAAGACGCAGGAACGAGTTCGCGAAATCGCTCTTGCCAACTATAATAACACTCCGAATGGGCTGTCCGGGGTACGTCTAGTCTCCACTCGCTTCCTTTCTTTTACTGAATAAAAACAGAACGAAGACTGTGGCCAGATGAGTGCGTGGTATATTTTCAGCGCGATGGGCTTCTATCCTGTTAATCCCGTCTCTGGGGAGTACGTGGTTGGATCGTAAGTTGCGGCTATTCATGTCTTCACTTGCAGAACAAATACTCTCTTTTCAGTCCATTTTTTGAAAAAATTACGATCGATCTGGACGTTCCCTCAGGCAATGGTTGGCTCAAACGGAAACTTTCTATCACCGCGCCAGGCGCGCGTAGCAAGCCGTACGTTAAATCGCTCAGAATCGACAGTATAAAGATAGAAAAGCCTATCATCAAGCATGCGCAGCTTATTGGTTGGGAGAGTGATCACCCCGAGGTAAAGGTGGTGTTCGAAATGAGTGACAAAATAGAAGAGTGGGGCAATGAGAAAGAGATTTTGGAATCACTTGGAATTCCGATCCCTCCGGAGGTAGTTGATAACCAGGAGGCATTCATGGATCGTGAGGATCTGTGAGTGACTGAGCAGTATGGAGTCGACAATTACGAGCTGATCGGACACGGAACCAAATTCGTTGCTCGCGAGCTCGTTATAACGGCTCATGATCAGTGCTCGACTTGTAGTACCCCAATTGCACATTTATTTCCGCCTTCCGTATTATATTAACTGTGAAATCGTCGTCAGGATCCGGGAGTTACTTTGCCTGCAAAATCTAAAAAATTGGGGTCCACATGGCCCCAAAAATGGTTGCTCGAGGACATAACCAGTCGAGACAAATGTCTGACAATTCCAACGACAATTGCATGGTCCGATTTTAGGGATTTGATATCACCACGGCCCGTTGATTTGCCCGACGTGGTGCAAATCATCGCGACCGGATCGTGGCAAGTTTTCTAGCCGATAAAAGAGAGTGATTGCGTTATTTCCTACAGATCGAGTTGTTATGTTGCACCAGACGACAGTGCGGGAATTGGATCGTCATTGCGGTATTTGAAAGTTGGTGGGGTTCGGGAACGTCTTCAAACATGTGGCCTTTTGTTCACTTGCTTAAAGGGCATAACACTCGTCACAGCACCCAGAAAGGCTCTTGGCACAGATCTGCATAAATCCGACGTGCCTGGAACCGACATTTGACCCGTCAAAAGACCAGGGCAAGTCGTCATATATATCATGGATCATGATGAGCCTGTCGATCCCCCATTCTCTTCGATCTTTGTACGCCATGTCGTTCGCTCCTCCCGTTTCACATCCCCCTACCGATGCGAGCAGTTCAAGTGCAAAGTGCCCAGTTCGAGGCTTATCTCATGAATTCATTGCTCCAAGAGAAGGAGATAGCCGTTCGCCTTGTCCAGCTTTGAATGTGATGGCTAATCACGGTTACATGTGAGTCTCCGAGTCCCTCGACCAAGCAAGATACAGGATCTGACACTCCTCCAGTCGTCGAGATGGCCAAAATATCACAGCAACGGAGGTTTATAGGGGACTCCAAAAGTGTTACGGTCTCAATGCCTTTTTTTCCGCCTTCCTGTCTTATGGAGGTTACCTCGCCTTATTTAAATTAGGACGTGGAATTCCACTGTACGAAATCGGGAGGCACAGCATAATCGAACATGACGCCAGCCTGGTCCACCGTAATACCCCAAACGGCGAGGAATATGCACCAATTCAGGTTGACCACGCACTTGTGGATGCTTTGTTCGAGGACATCAAACCGACACCTGAGGAAGTTGACGCAAAGAAAGCTAAAGGGGAGGAGGCGGCGTTCATGTTAGGCTTGGAGGACATTGCAAGGGCCCGGGTTCGGCGCGAGAAAGAAGCAGGTCCGCTTGGTAGGTTGCAGGCGAGGATAGCCAGAGGCGAGATCGCAATTGCATTCGGAGTCTTTGCTACGACTATAGGCGATAAAGTGGGGATACCTGCAGATTTTCTCCGGACTTGGATCCTGGACGAGAGATTGCCCGACGGCTGGAAGCCCACTCACAAGACAGGTTACTTCGACATGTTTAGGGGGGGAGACCAGATCAAGCAGTTCGTAGAAAAGACAAGGGCGGCGGAAGAATCAGCTGATAGCAACGACTGAAACAATTTGTACATCAATCCTTCTATATGTAGTCTGTCTTTCTGTTTGTAATCGTAATATTCTCCACTTGCCATTTGCTTGCCATACTACATTACATGTATATATAACCATGTTGGTACTCTCCATCGGATCCCCATCAATTGTTCTGGTGTGCGTGAAACCAGGCACAACCACGAAGGTCATATAACATGGACTAGTGCAAAGGTGAAGTGATAGGACAGTACGACAACATCCTTCGGGTTGATGAAGAAACAACAAACCCTGCTGACGAACATATACCTTACCTTCACCATCGAAACGTGTCACTCGATCGGCAGGTCTGCTAGGTTGTGGCATGACGATCGTGATCTCGTACTGTAGGAGCGATTTGAAGCCAGCCAACGTAAGGCTTTGCTGGTCAAGATGGACGAAGCCAAAATTTTATCACTGAACGAGACGAATCGACTGCCGCATGTTGTTAGTTGGAGAGAATGTAATCCCCTCGAGTCGCTTGCCAGCGGAAAGTGGCCGTCTTTGCTGTGATTTGCGGGTCAAAACGTGAATGGGCTGCATCATTGCGTTGTTTGACGAGAAATGTGTTGCTAGTCTTGAGGAGTGCGGTTACACATTCCGGATGTTGTGGAGAGAATACCACCACTCTTGCGTCGTTTGCCGCAGAGGTGAGTGCCAGTCGTAGTCGTGTGACGAGTGGCGGCCCGGGGTCAAAATCGATCCGGTCCGCACTATTTCTTTTATTTAGAACTAATTCTTTCTTTTTTATGGACGCAATGAAGGTATGCCCTTTTTTTTTACAATTCACAGGAAGGATTCCTCATCGTATTCACAGTGTAACGACTCGGAGGAGGGGGTCTTCGTGTCGTTTTCTATGTAATGAGGGTCCTCCTCTTTTGTCTTGTCATGCAAAAAGGGATTTTTTTATATCTCCATGTGACAGTGGTTTCCCCCTCCTCGGTCGTTTTCATGCGTCCTTCCATGCAACGAGGAGAGGGAATCCCTTCTCTCGGTTTCCATAAAATGGGGGAGCTCCCTTCCTATTGTTTTTCTGCGTCTTTCCATGCAACAAGGGTGGGTTGCTCCCTCCCCGTCATGTTCTTTGTTTTTGTGCCACGAGATCCTCATTCTGAGCCGTTCGTGCTTTCATTTTCTTTCTGATCGCGACGTCGAATGTCAGACAGAACCAATCACAGAGAGGACTCCGCCTCGCCTTGTGGTTTCTTTCACAATGGGACGATGGGGCTCCGCTCTTCTCGTCTTCGCACCCGCCGCACTGAACGATTTTCTGCCACGTGAGAATAAGGCGTTGGTCTGGTATGCACTGCTCATGACACTGCCCAAATCCGAGACCTAAATAAGCACAATGGTACGGTTGTTTCCGACACCCGAGTCCTTAAGGGCCATGCCGATTGCTGTTGCCGAGGCAGTCAGAGAAGACTAAACTCTTTGTAACAATTGTAACTCTTTTTTCAGCCGTTCAATTTTGTTCTTTCGCCTTTTTGGATACGGTTATAGTCATGGAATCATCGATCAACGATTTGTCAGAAAGGCTGCTAGAGCAAAAGGAACGCCAGACAAAAAGTCTGTCAGAATTTTAAGGTGGCGCTAGTCAACTGGTAACAACGACTTCGGCGTTAAAGATGGTACGGAAATAGTACTACTGTTTTTCTTCATGTTCATCTTTTGGCTCAGTGCACCCAATAGCGATAGAACCATCTGAAAAAAAAACCGTTCGTGGGATGAAAAGGGATGCAAAATATAACGGCTTACCACTCGCGATCTTATCGCAGCAGATAATTGGGGCAGGGCTGGAGGGTTCAACAATGGTAAGTATTGGCGTACAACGAGCTCAAATGAACAGATAGACATACCAAGTAATAGGACCAACATCGGAACTTGAAATGGAGACCTCTTTGCAATCAAGCCAGATAGTGGTGTTAAGAGAAATGTCGGCGCTCAGATTGTCTTTGGCAAGTTCGATGTCATCCTCAGTTGCCTGGCGCTTGTTCGAGCCTACAAAAAAAGATCTGAACAACTAGGAGCAGTGTAACTAATGGGATACGACTTACAGCACTCAGGCTTCACACCGGGAGGCATATTGTTGGGTTGAGTGCCATTGTTGGGTAGAGTGCCGTTGCTGGGTAGAGTGCCATTGTTGGGTAGAGTGCCATTGTTGGGTCGGGTACCGTTGCCGGGTTTATTAACACCGTCAGGGAGATGGAGAGGGCCAGCGGCAGAGGCAAAAGCGGCCAAGGTGGCGGCGACGAAGAAGGAGAGCTTGGAGAACATCATTTTGGTGAAGTTGAGCTTTATTCCGAGTGACTGAAAAGACTGGTGGGTTTTTGATGAGGATTTGGGAGACTACCAACCTGACCTTTTATACGAATGGTTTGCCAGCTAACCGCCACACATTTGTATTGACAAAGTCACACAGATATACGGCGCAGCACGATGGCCAGAAATAATCGAGCGTTGCCATGCAGAGTGAAATGAGATACATCTGTCATCATTATCATGATGAAAATTACACAAGTCCGAATAAGTTGGAGAGGCAGAGGCCCAGTTCACAAATTCGAAGTTGGTTGCAGTGTCTTGAGACTTAACTTCTCATAGTAGAATACAGTCTGAGATCTGAGCCTTCAGCCGCAATCGCCTAATACGTCGGTCGAAATACTACGCCAATTGCAGTGCAGCACAGAAATAACAATCTAGTGGGAAACATATGTATAAATCAAAAGATGCCTCGGAGATGGTCTTCGTGAGTTCAGAGAAGTCGGTGGGTGGTCACGCACTCACACACTGGGCCAGGTAAGCGCTGCGGTCGAATCAAAGATGTATACCAACTCGCACGGCCCACGGGAGGGTCGGACTTGAAACAAATTACTGGTTCAACAAGCTCGACATCTAGACAGACTCGACGTCCCATCGGAAAAGGACAGGTATCCTTCTCGTCCCCACCGGATGGCTTTGAACCGCCAGCATCGTTATCTCCTCGAGGAATACTTCAAGGGAATATTAACATCTCGTTGGAGAAAAAAAAAATAAGGTGCTCAGCATATAACTACTCACACCGCCGGATGTCCCGCACAATCCACTCGTCGCTTCTGATATGAACGCAAACAAGCTTGAATCCGAGTAGATTTAGAAAGTCTGACGAGCATACCGGCAGGCCTTACCTGCACCTCCATCAATCAGGGTCCTTAAGAGGGTGCGAAGCTGCGCCCGATTCTTGGTGTCGTTCTTGGTGTCGTGGTAGAACATTGAAAGGCCGGTGGATACACCAAAATATTTTTTTCGTTCCTCCTAAGCGCTAACCCTCCCAATCCTCAGGGGTCATGCGTATCAATGTTTCCGAGGACGAAGAGAAAGGTCAACGCTCGTTCCCCGGTCCCTCACAGACTCGCACTCCCTTCGCCCCTCCTTGCAATGTACAATCTCACCGTCCTTCTGAATGGATCCTGAGTGGGTTTGTGTAGTGAAAGGATTTGTAAGAAGGGCGGTGCGACTGAGAATGACGCGTGAACGTTTGAACATTTGAACGAGCAAGGTCAGAAAAGTGTGGTGAATGACGGAGAGGTGAGGGTGGTGCCCAGGGGTGCGGATCAAAAATAGAAACTGGAGAGGCCCAGGAGAGGGGAAGATCATCGATGTAGCGAGATGTCCAATTTCTAAACTCCCAACTTTGGATGCAGCTACTCATTATGGAATGGTCTTGTGGTGATCGATCAATGAACCTGTCTTCGGAAGCTATGCAACTTAATTAAAATTGAAGAACAACTCGTAACGACGGGTTCTAATATAAGACAGTCAGATATTAATGTACTTTAGGCCTTGGCATCGGTGCATCCAACAGCGATAGAACCATCTGAAAAAAGGAACCGTTGGTGGGAAAGTAATTTGATTCAAAATAAACGGCATACCACTCGCACTCTTATCGCAGCAGACAGTAGGGCCAGCGCTAAAGGATTCAACAAGGGTAAGTATCGGCGTATAATTTGCCCAAAAATAATCAGTTATACCAAGTATTTCCCTGGGCGAAATCAATGCACCCAACCCAGACTTCGGTTGAAGGAGAAATGTCAACGCCCAGCTTGTCGTGAGCAAGTTTGACATCATCACTAGTCGCCTGGTGCTTGTTCTTGCCTACAAAAAAATAATGAACAAACTTGAGCCAGTGGTATTTGTGAGATATGACTCACAGCACTTTACAGGACCGGAGGGGCAGGACAGCGTTTTCACGTCGTCGGTTTTCAGGCTGTTGGTTTTCGTGTTGTCGTTGCTAGGGACATCGTTGTTACTAGAACCACCCTGAGCCTGAGGGAGAGGGCCAGCGGCAGTGGCAAAAGCAGCCAAGGTGACGGCGACGAAGATGGAGAGCTTGGAAAACATCATTTTGGTGGTATTAAAGTTGGGGTTTTTGGCTTTGTCCCGAGTGGATGAAAATACTGGTTTTTGATGAGGATTTGGGAGTAATCTGAGCTTTTATACGAATGGATTGCCAGCTAACCCGGGCCAGATTTTGTTTGGACAAAGTCGCACAGGATTGCGGCGCAGCACGAAGGACAGAAATAATTGAGTGTTGCCATGTAGTGTGAACTACATCATGGTGAGTAGATGCCCATAGCTAAGTCCGAATAACTGAACTCTGGTTCTGTTACACGGATTATCAGTTGGTCGCCATGTCCTGGCTTCACATTGTAGAACTTATAATTGTCAGAGGTTGTACAGTCTCGTAACGACCCAAAACGAAATTAACTCCTAGCAAGCACATATGCTCGTCTTTAAAATCTCCAGGACGATTGCATGGTTCACCGCAGCACAAAAGACGACAGAAATAATAATAATCTAGTGAGAAACGGTATAAATCAAGAAGAAGCCTCGGAGATGGTTTCCGCAGGTTCAGAGAAGTTCGTTGGAAAGCATGCATTTGGCTAGGTGACCGCGCTGCGGTCAAATACGCATGTGAATAACTATATTGAAGAGATGTACTCGCACAGATAGTAGACTTGGACTTCTTACTGGCTCGTGTGATTGTCTGTCCTCCTGCATCCTCGCCCTTACTAAGGACGCCGTAAAATCTAGTGGTGAACTACAGAGGATTCGAATCAATAAAATACCCACGAACTTGATATTGAGATAGTTCTGGCCCATCGAAAAAGGACGGTGTCACCCGTTTCAACCCTGCATTTGACAATTTACTCACCACCGCCACTGCTCTTTTCGTCGCAATCGATCTTGTGTCGAGCTCCCAAGCGGTGCAAATTTCCTCCTCATCTCTTTCGTCGTTTTCAAATACAAGCCTTGAAAATTTGAAGCTTTGAACGCGTCAATCTCAGAAGCAAACAGGAAGGAGGCGTGCAGGGGTAACTGATATGTTTGGGAGGCAGGTCAACTGGAAACGGCCGAAAGACAAGACATCTTTTAGTCGTGA
>Ga0307517_10006342_pt1 | contig 17552 bp, 8 predicted proteins | sample 23_EM_MG_FD_194515 | JGI IMG/M metagenome (GOLD analysis project Ga0307517, IMG submission 194515) | Populus trichocarpa ectomycorrhiza microbial communities from riparian zone in the Pacific Northwest, United States - 23_EM | ecosystem: Host-associated > Plants > Roots > Unclassified | place...
AAAGAGAATGGTAAGAAAGGGCCCATCACCATTTTGACAGTACCAATTCAAGCACCTACACTAGCACCAGCACCATCACCAGCATCGTTACTAGATGTTCCAGAACCAGCACCAGCACCAGCACCGGTGTTCGGCGAGAGTGAAAAGGGCCATGGCCTTTTCGGTGAGGGCTCAGGAATGTTCCCTCCTAAGGAGACTTCAACCACCACCACCACTTATGCTGATGAAAATGAGCTTTTGAACGAAGAACTTGATGGTGTAACCTCTGACCAGAAGTATGAAAACAGCAACTACAACAACAATGGCTATACTAGCACTTACAACAATAATGGTTACGAGAGGAGCAACTACAACAACAAGAACAACAACAATGGCTACAAACTTGGTAGTGCTAGATATGAGACAGGTAATCAAAACAACAATGGCTACACCAACAAGTACTACAATAATGGCTACAAACTAGCACGTGAAAGCTATGAAGCAGGCAATCAAAATACTGAGAATGGCTACAACAACAATGGCAACACAAACAACTACAACAACAATGGCTACACCAACAAGTACTACAATAATGGCTACAAACTAGCTGGTGAAAGCTATGAAGCAGGCAGTCAGAAAAGTGAGAATGGCTACAGCAACAACTACAACAACAACGGCTACACCAACAAGTACTACAATAATGGCTACAAGCTACCTGGTGAAAGCTATGAAGTAGGCAACCAGAATAGTGAGAATGGCTACACCAACACCTACAACAACAATGGCAACACAAACAACTACAACAACGAAGGCTACACCAACAAGTACTACAATAATGGCTACAAACTAGCTGGTGAAAGCCAGGAAGCAGGCAATCAGAACAGTGAGAATGGTTACAGCAACAATGGCAACACAAACAACTACAACAACAAAGGCTACACCAACAAGTACTACAATAATGGCTACAAACTAGCTGGTGAAAGCTATGAAGCAGGCAATCAGAATAGTGACAATGGCTACACCCGCTATGAGACTGAGAGACAAGGGATGAGTGACACCAGATATATGGAGGGTGGAAAGTACTATTACAACGCGAAGAATGAGAATTATTATCCTGCTAATAAGTACGAGTCAGGGAAGGTAAGCACTCAAAATCAAGGTTCTTATGGAAATGATGAGAACCCTAACGAATTCAACACCATGGAAGAGTATAAGAGCCAGGAGGGGTATGAGGAAAGCCAAGAGGAGTCTTTGCCTTGAAATACTGTTATTGTTGTTAAATTTGTAGTGAAAGGAAAGGTAAGAATTATAGAGGAAGAAGAGGGCTTTTGATGTATAATTGAAGGAAAGGCTAAGTTATGGGATCAAATTACAAATTTCTCATTTCATGTGATTTTCTAATTTAGTTTTTGGTTTTGACAATATTGTTTATGCTTTGTAACTCAAAAGGGATGTAGGATTTTATAGCTTTGCACTTTCATGTGAAAAATCGCACTATCAAGGATCTTTAAATTCGAGAGCATCCATTGAAAGTCATGATTGGTGATAATTAAAGCTAAGATGTTATCAGAATTCTTGATACAGTTGTAAAATCAGAAAACAGAGAGAGAGAGGTAAATTTATCATTCACCTGTGTTGTGTACTTCTATTTTAAAGCACAAATGCAGTGGTTTTGGCACCTAGACCAGTAGAATACAACACCTCTCTTCAAATGGATTTTGGCAAAGAACACTGTGTTAGGAGGGCTGGTTTTGTTAGTGCTGTTGCAGAAAAAATATTTGTTGCAAAATATTGGCAATACAGAGTTCCAAAAGTACAAGCAAACATCCGATTCTGTCAAGATCTCTTCTGTTGCAGCTCTGAACTGTTGCTTCGACGGGGCCCAGATATGTCATTTTGGATTTCCTGGTCTCTGCGACTTTGGCCAGCGGTTGTCTGTTTGTTTTACCCTTTCTTGATTTCGCATTCACCCCGAGCATAGGTCATTTCTCGAGTTTAGTCCTGAACACAGAACAGTCATGAAAATTAAAGCTCTTATACCTCTGCTTTGAATCCAGAATCTGTAATTATTCGAAACCTTACTGAAAAAAATAAGAAAATGAAAGTTAGGAATGGTCTGTGCAATGAAGATCTGCTGTCTCGTTTCTGGAGAGATCAATCTCTGCTGTCATCAAGGAATAACTGATCTACTCCCAAGTGTTGTGGTTCTTTCTCCTGTTGAGGTTGAACTTCTTTTGAAAGAACCATGAAGCCAGGTCTGTTCAACCTCTGTCTTCAAACTATCATTCAGGCTTGGTATGCATGAAGTTTCGTTTCGTATCATTTTGCATTTGCCAAAGTACTCATCTCGGATTCTCAACTAACTATGTTAGAAAACAGGAGGAGGGAAGAGAAGCAATCAGGTAAATGTAAAATTTGATATGGCATTGAGAAAGTGATGCAAGAGATTCTAGAGGAGCTGAGTTGCCGGATACAGAGTTGATGGCACTGGACTATGTTAACAGGGCAGACCAGCACAAGGATGGCAGAAACAGTAGTCAGGGTCCTTTTGTTACGGGTGTCGAAATGACGCAAATGACCCCAATTCAAAAAGGGCAACCATCTGTTGTTTCGGACCCCCAAAATCCATCGTTTAGGCCTCTGTTTTCCTAGATTTTTTTTTTCATTTTTAGTATCTTTTCGGAACTTGATTTTAAAGTGATTTTTATTTTGGTTTACGTTTATATTTTGCTTGCTTGCGTTTAGAGAATTAATTTAGTCTAAAAATTTAAGTTTTTGAATGATAATTTATATAATTTTTTAATATACTTGATTAAGTATAAGCTATTTAAACTTGAAAGGGGTTTTTCATGTTCTATACTTAATTTTTATTAAATAAAATAAAAATAGTGAGATTCGAACTTGTGAACACTTGATCAACAAAATTTTAATACCATATCAAAAAACTAATTTAATCTAAATCCTTCAATTTTTAAATAAAATTTTAAGATATGATTTATATAATTTTTCAATTCTTCGTAATAGTAATTTTGTTTTATCAAATAATTATTATTTACTATATTTGAAAACTTTGATTCCCTGGCTATGGAAGTCAGGCTTGCAAGCTATTTCAGTACAGATTTTATCAATGAGAAAATTATTTTGTTTTTTCTCTCATATTATGAGATTTTCTATGATATTTAGGATTTATCTCAAGCCCTTTTTCATGAGTTAATAATTTGAATTAATTTTTTTAAATTAAAAATGATATTAAAATAACATGAATTTAACAAATGTGTCAGATCCTAAACACTTGAGTTTGATAATTAACCAAACCTAAGGTAATATAGATCTGGCGAACGTGTTAGACTCAAGACATATGGATTCAAAGACTACAAAGTTCTATAGCTATATGTCGGGTTCAAGATAATCTTTTAGATTAAAAGTATTGTAGATATAATAAACTGTCATGTCTCTCCATGTAGAATAATTATATGAGTCATTCATATTTTAGTTAATAATCTTCCTAAACTCATAAGTGTACAAAATATCTCTAAATAGACCTATCACACTTATTGTCTCATTAATAATATGTAAAAGATGTTTGTTCTTTATTAATATCACCAAAAACAAAGGATTTTTTAGTCATTTTTTTTTTTGAAAACGATAAGGTTGAGGGGTTATAAATACCTCCTGAACCTTCTAGGTAAAGGTTCAAAACTTTCTATCTCTTGAAAAAATTTGAATATATTTAAGAGTATTAATCATCTTAAAACTCAAGAATAAACATCTTTGTTTCTTAAATTTAAAACTTTTTTAAGTCATTTATTACCTTTCTCGTAAATATATCAACTTTATCATCGAAGTGTTTTTAAATCTTATGATTGAAGCTGTTTTTGCAAATATTCAATCTTGTATTATTAGTTTGGTGTTCCTCGATCTAAAAAAAAAATAATCAATTATCTAAATATACTGATTAACCATTATCTCAAACACTAAAAAAACTTATTATTTATATATATGGATTTTGTCTTTTCATTTAAACCCTTTCCCAATTTCCCTTTCTAGCTCAATTTTCATAGTTCAGGCCGCTTTAGAAAGTGGGAAAATATGAATATGAAGATGGGTACGATACCTCGTTTCTTGTTATTGCTGTGACAGAAAAATGTGGCAAAATATTGGCAATACAGGCAAGTGAAAATCCAACTCGGTCCAGAACCTTGGATCTTTAATGAGGACAGCGACCATTTTGGCTATCCTGGCGTCTGATCTGCTACATCACCAGGCCGTCTCTTTGAAGCTTAACTCTTCCTTCACTTTGCGCTGCGCTCACCATCGTTTTCAACTTGATGCATAGGCCATCTGTGGAGCTTAATCAGAACCATCACGAAAAATAATTCTATTATCAAGAGCTGTTTATTAATGTCTCATAAATTCCAGTGAATGATCAAGCAATAAGTGATATACATTACATTAGTACAGTACCATCACCAAAACTTTGTTCAGCATAGTTACTGAAATCAAAGGCTAAGGCTGGTGGTGCTCAGGTAGCGTCACACTTTACTGTCTTATGATGGCAGACAGGTTACAAATTAAGCTTTTTTCCCCTGTAGATAAGCTAGCTGGAGAGGCCCAGCTGCAGGCCACTCAAAAGAGAAAGCATGTCTTGTAGAAGTTCATATCTCAATTAATAAAGAAGGCATCACAACTTGCTGCAGAAGAGAAATTGTGATAGGAACCTATGGCTGGCAGCCTGATGATGATCTAATTATCTCCGTGAAAGGAATCACAGGTCAATAATATTATTAACAAAGGTATTCACAATGAATTCAAGGAACTTAGTTTGACAAATGATTAGCTTAAAACCAAAAAAAATGACAGGTTCTGCAGAGCACGAACAAGGACAACATCAACCACTTAGTGTCATTTGCACTGAAAGCAGACACCTTGTTTATAGCAAAACATGGAATGGGTAACATTAACAACATGAGTGCATGACGATTAAACCTTGTTTTTGTGGAAATACAATGCTCCATGACTAGCCATTAGTGACACGAGGAATCTCAAGAATTTATAACACCACATTTGCAAAGCTGATAAATTAGTAGATATGTAGCGCGAATGACAGAAGACTGTTCCTGCTCAATTTCTTATCCTCCTGAATGCTTGAATATGTATAAAGGGGATGTGAGAAATCTTGGGCCAATCTTCGCCTATCTCCTTCCGACACCTTTTTTCTAGCAAAGGACAATCTCCAATTTCAAGATATTCAAGGGAGGAGGACAGTCCCTGTTCTGGCATGGATTCAAGCTTAGGACAACTCCAGATATTCAGTTTGTGAAGAGAGGAGAGCTGCTGAAGCCCCCTGTAGCCCAGAGATTTCAGATTTGTCAGGTTCAGGATGTTAAGGTATTCAAGAGAGGAGGGAAGCCCCTCTTCTGGCATGGACTCAAGCTTAGGACAATCACTGATCATCAATTGGCGAAGAGAGGTGAGGTGCTGAAGCCCATTGAACTCTAGAGATTTCAGATTTGCCAGATTCCAGAGTTGAAGGTACTCGAGGGAGGAGGGCAGCCCCTCTTCTGGCATGGACTCAAGCTGAGGACATCTCCAGATCTCCAACTTGCTAAGAGAGGTAAGGTGCTTAAGCCCCTTGTAATCCAAAGATTTCAGATTTCTCAGATCCTGGATTTTAAGGGTTACAAGAGTAGAGGGCAGCAGCGTCTCCTCAGGGAAGGACTCCACGTCATCTTTCCCAACAAATAGGAAGTGTGAAAGAGAAGTGAGAGATTGCAAACCACACACCTTCAATTTTATACAATCTTGGATGCAAAGTGAGTTTAACTTAGATGGCAAACCCCCTTCTGGAAAGAAATCAAGCTGTGGAAGTGAGATCAGTTCCAATTCCTCGAGGGAAGGAAGGAGGGAATGCATGTTTCCTGGCAGCGACTTCAAATTTATGCAACCCTCTAACTCAAGCCTTCTCAAATCTGGGACAGCCAATCCTCCTTCGAGAAAAGATACTAAATTAGGACATTCTGCAATTTTCAAATGACGGAGAGCCCGCTGACTATCTTTGGTTTCTAAGGTTCTCGGGGCACTACGGTAGGACGTAGATCGATCATGACGTCCCTTTTGTATGCAAAGTGACTCAAGATTTTGGCAATATTGGATTGTAAAGGTGGATAACGGGGGTAAAAGGTCTAGCTGACAAAACTTGAGCGAACTGCAATCGAAGATGCCAACGTCTATGATTATAGAAGAGGAAAGATAACTCATTTGCTCCAATCCCTTTAGTTGAGAATCTTCTCTAAAGGTAAGACACCACCTAGAACTAGATAATTCCTCTATATATATACGATCATTAGAACCCTCACCGTCATTGACCTGGATTCTGGTGAGCTTGGGAGCCTCTGGAATTGAAACCACAAGCTGTGGACATTCTTCAATGTCAAGTTTCAACAGAGAAGGAAGGTGGCAAGGCAAGGCATTTGTTAACTCCGGACATTTTTCTATCCAAAGCTCTTCAAGATGAGGGAAAGCACCGGCTGCATCTGTATTCCATTCCTTCCATTGTGGCATCCCCAGTAATGTTAAACTTTTAAGGGATTTAAACGGCTTCTCCATGAAAGGGCCAATCCCATAGAACTCAGAACCAACAGCCACAACTTCATCAAATCCTTTAATTTGGAGCTCTTCAAGATTTGGCAACTGCCCAAGTGGTGGTAAGGAGGTGGAGTTCTTACATCCATCAAGAACCAAAGACACCATATTTGAGAAAGAAGAGTTTCCAACCCAACCTGGAAACTTTGTACCCCCATAAGCAGTAATGACAAGCTCTTTCACATTTTCAGAAGGCTCCAATTTCTCAAGTACGTCTCTGCCATCCATATCTCCATCCCATGTCAACCTCAACCTCTCAATCTGCTTCTTACCCTTCAAATTGGCATCCAAAGCATCTTGAACATCCTCAACATTTTGTAGATTCCAAATAGAAAGCTTCTCTTGAAGATGTAAGAGCTTCTCCAACTCTTTAATGCAGGACCCATTCTGTTTTCCCAAAAAGAAATCTGTCAACTTTCGAAGCTTTGTGAGTTTTCCCATTTTGGGCGGCATCTCTTTCAATTTTGTCCCTTCGATATCGAGATGTTGTAAGTTTACCAGTTTGGACATGTTGGTTGGCAACTTGATGAGATAGTAACACTGCTTCAAGATTAATGTTTGCAAATTGTACAGTTTGCTCATATTTTCAGGCAGCCTTTCTATTGATTTACCCGAAAGGTCTAGATATCGCAGATGTTTCAAGTTGCCGATGGAATTGGGTAGCTGAAACTGATGTATATAACCAGACCCAACAAATGATAGTACTCGCAAGCGCTTAAGAATTCTCAACATGTCATGCAATACCTTGCCATCAGCTTTCCACCCAGGTGCTACTAACAAGAAGTTGCGCAGATGTTGGACTTCATGAATGTGCTCAAATATCTTGGATACCTGATCATATCTTGAAGTGAATGATAAATAACGAGTCCTTTCAGGAAGCCTGCATGGATTTCCACCCTTCAACCTAGGGCCTGATTCTCCATCTCCCATAAACTTCAAGCAAAATTCTCCTGATACGTATTCGGCTAAATCAATTATGAGTTCATGCATGATGAAGCTTGACGGATCATTGCTTGATTTCTGGAAAAATGACCTAGAGACAAGATCATTAAAGTAGTTCTCACCTATTCTTTCAGTCTCCACATCGCCTCTAGACTGGACTAAAAAACCCTCTGCCATCCATAAAGTGATTAATTCATTCTTCATAAATGTATAACCCTTAGGAAATATTGCACAGTAAGCAAAACAACGTTTTAGGTGTGATGGGAGATAGTAATAGCTCAATCTTAGAGCCGGAGGGATGTTTTCATTTGACAAACCCCACATGTTGCTATTCGATATCCTCTCCCATTCCTTGGCATCTCCTTCAGAGTGCAAAAGACCACCGAGAGTTTTCGCAGCCAGAGGGAGTCCTTTGCACTTTCTCACTATTTCTCTGCCAAATGCTTCCAAGTGTGGGAGTGCACCAGAATTTACACCGCTAAATGCATGCCTTGCAAACAACTGCCAGCAATCTTCATCGCCTATTCCTTTCAAGGAGTAAGAGGGGTTAACAGTTTGCATGACTCTCGCCACACTTTCATTCCGTGTTGTTACCACAGTCTTACTTCCTTGCCCTGCATACTGCAAAGGTAGCAGTAATTTGTCCCATTCACTGTACTCAATATTCCACACATCATCTAGAACAAGCAAAACCATTTTCCCCTCCAATTCCTCCTTTAGAGATTCATCAGGATCTTTGATGCCACAAACACTTGCATTGACCTTCTTAAGAATATCATCCATCACTCTTGTTACATCGAAAATCTCAGAAACCCAAACCCAAACCTTGAGTTCAAACAAATCGTCTACCCTGCTGTCATTGTAGACAAGCTGAGCTAGAGTGGTTTTTCCAATCCCTCCCATTCCCACTATAGGAATCACAACTACATTCGGGCCATTTTCTTCATTCCGTCTCAACAATTCCATTATGGCTTCCCTGTCAGCATCCCTACCATAAACATAAGATTCATTAACTAGAGGAGTTGTCTTCTCTGACAATGGTCTACCTCCAACATCACCTTCTATCCGGCGAAGATCACCCTTGTGCTTGATTAAACGTTCAAGCTTCTCAAAAATCTTTCCTAACTTTGCTTCTATCCTTTTCATCCTTTTGTTAGTTGGATTAAGAAATGGAAGGAACTGCCCGACCTCCAATCATGAAACATGAAATAAATTTTAGAATAGACAACTTTAAAAGTAACATTTGATGTAAAGTATAACTTCTGTTTTACTAATATTTTATCCAATTTTCCTTGGAAGAAGATTCAAAGTAGTGCTTACCTGAGTCCTGACAATTTGAGAGGCAGCTTTGTCCTTGGATCGTAGATGTTCATAATCAATCTCCTCCAGCAAGTCCTCAGCTTCATAGACAGCATGTTTAACATCATTAAGCCAGTTCTTCACAGCAGCCTTTGTAATCTGCTTCTCCTCCGCGTCGTCTAGCAGTCCGTTGACAGTATTCAGTGTTTCTTTCAACCTTTCCAGAAGATCATCATTGAGTTTTTGCGTTTTGAAGAATCCCAGAACCTCAGGATAGGCCAACTTCTCGACCAAAACCTCAATAACAGCAGAGAGAAGTGATTCTCCAATCAAAGCCAGAGCCATGCTGTTGATCTTTGCCAAAGAACTAGCAGAAAGCAAGAAGAAAATGAATTACCGACAATGAGATGTCAAGAAAACAGTTGACTTTGCCCCTGTTTTAGACCAGTCGTTGTTGATAATGTCCTTTATATTTACCTTACTCCCTTGATCTTGATACCAAATTCCAAGACAGTCCTAAATTTAACAAGTTATACAATTCACAAGATGAATTTATTTGGCCTTAAAGGTTTTACAAAGCAGTCGTAAATTTATCAAGTCATATAATTCAATGGCTTTTTACAAAGTTTAAGATTTCTTAACGTATAGATTTTTCCAATTTAGTTTTGGGTTTTGACAGTGTTTACGATTTTCAATTCGAAAATGGTAGAGGGGTTATTCAGTTTTGCACTTTAATTTCAAAGGAAAATTGCACTGAGGATCTTGAGCTTCTCATAGAAAGAGGAGTTGCTAATTAAATTACATTGATTTCTGCCGGTAATTAGTACATGAAAGCACATAAACATTGGTAGAGATGCAAGTGGGACATTGAGAAAATGGCTAAAATAGAGTTGGAGATTGGCCTTAATTCTTGAAATGCACTGTATTTGATATTGTGTTAGCTTTTATGGCTATGGTTTGAAAATAATTGTTTTATAAAAAATATTTTTACTTGAGGTTGGGTTGTTAAAATATATGTTTGGTTAAAAATATGGTTAAAATTGAGGTTGAATAAAAAATTGTTTAATGTGTTTGGTTAAAAATGCTTTTGAAATTGAGGTTATAAAATAACTAAAAAAGATATATATTAATATTAATGATTTTTAATTTCAATATTGTAGATTTAACTACTGCTATTACATCATGAAATAAACAATATTTTATATAAAATATTTTTTATTGTTCCATTAAACTATCTATAATTTCATCATGTACGAAATTCATCCAACAAGGACTACAGTTTCCATGGCTTCTGAGCGTACAACAACATCAGGTAAAATATCATCGGAACAAAATTGGGATTGCGATCAAATTCTGCAAATGCTACGTCATCATGCGATCTCCTTCTAATGTAATTATGTAGTGTCATTGATTAATGTTAAACACTAATTTTTTTAATAGAACACAATATCTGAGAAAAAAATTTGAATTTTTTTATTTTACTGGGTCAGACCGGTCCGGCCATGAACAGTGGAGACACTCTCCACTGTTCACTTTGCAGAACAGTGGAGAGCAACCCAAACGAAGGAGAAGGGAAGGGGAAGAGCAGCGCGGCGGTGATGGATTGGGGGACGGTGGAAGCACTGAAGGCCGGTCACTCTCCACTATTCACATGCAAAGTGAACAGTGGAGAGCAGCCCAAACGAAGGAGAAGGAGAAGGGGAGGGGGAAGAGCAGCGCGACGGTGATGGACGGTGGAAACGTAGTGGAGAAAGGAGAAGGCGGAGGAGACAGCGAACAGTGGAGAATGTAGAAGACAACGAAGGAGAAGGAGAAAGGGAAGGGGAAGAGCAGTGCATCGGCGGGAACGGCGGAGGCCAGTGGTGAAAGGGAGCTGCTCTCCACTGATGGACAGCGGTCCTTCTTTTTCTCCTCTGTTTTTGCTCTTCTCCTTCTCTCTATCTTGCGGTCTCCTGTCTACAAAAATAAACAGAGTAGAAACGTAGCATTGCGAAAAGCATGTAGAAATAGCTTCTACAAAACTGAGTTTTGAACACATTTAGAGCGTGTTTGGCAGTGTGGTAGTGGTTGCTTTTCAAATAGTTTTTCGTGCCGAAATACATGCCAATGATGTTTTTTCATTTTTTAAAAATCATTTTTGACATTAACACATCAAAACGATCCAAAAAGTACAAATCGCACTCAATTTTAGAAAAAAAAATTTGAAATTTGGTCAAACGCAGGTTCAACCACAGAGCCAAACAGGCTCTTAATAGCGAGGGCCATGCATGAAAACTGCGTTCTGTTTTGTAACCAAACAAGATGAAATCACGGTTAAATAAAAAGTTGCCACAAACACATAGCCAAATGGGCTCAGGCATCGCGGCCAACCGCACCCAGAGCATCCGCATTCTGACACAGGTTCTAAATCAAGTGACGAAGGTCACCATCAGTAATTGCTTCCAGGAAACACAACTTACAGAACAAACATGGAATTAGCTTCTGGAGAAACCAAACACATTTCAGTCATTAGCAGCTTTTCTTCAAAATCCAGAGTTGCAATATTTTTTGGAAGGCATGAATTGATTTGGTTCCAAGAGGAGTATTATTATTAGCAGCATGATATGGCTGGTTTTGTTGTAGCCTTGAAAAGGAAGCTGTTTGCCTGTTATTGCTGTGACAGAGAAGAAAAAGTTACAAGATATTGGCTATATAACAACACAGGCAAGCAAACATCCGACTCTGTCAAGATCTCTGTCTTGGCTCTGGATTCGTTGCTTGGGCAGGGGGGCGAACATAACATTTTTGGATATCCTGGTTTCTGATCTGCTGCATCTTTGGAAAGAAGTTGTCTCTTTCTAAGTTTCACCCTTTTTACTCTTTGCGTTCCATGTCATTTTCACGGTGAGGCATAGGCCATCTCTCGAGTTAATCCTGAACGTAGAACCATCACGAAAAAACATCAGGCAGCTGCTTATTCTGATCAACCTTTTTCTTTTCATAATATTCCAGTGAACTATCAAGTTGTAAGTTATATAGATTGGTAGCATCTCTGTTCTATTTTTATAACTCTGTATTGAATACAGAATCTCAAATTATTTGAAACCTCATCAAGAAAGAAATGAACACAAGGAAATGTAAAGCAATTCTCTCTTTGGTACATACGAGAATCTGGGAGTATATTGCAAAGTAGCATGAAGCATATTTTCCAACATGTCTCTGTTGCAAAGAAAAAGATGTCAATTTGCAGCTTACACAGAATCACACAGAAAAAGACTGGCATTGCTTCAAAAGGCCATATCGTGAAAAGCACTGTTCGTCACAATTGCAGTGAAATCTCAAGTAAATGAGGGGTGGGGCTCAGGTATCAGTAGACTGAGCTATTTACAAGTGATGCTGAAAAGAAAATGGCATATTTTACGATTTTATGATTGAACAGTTTACAGATCAAGCCATTTCCCTTGTACAAGCGGCAAACAATGGATAAAAGGAGAAAGCTTAGCTGCAGATCAATGAAAAAGAAGAGGAAATCCACAAAAGAAATCATGTCTATAGAAGGTCATGGCACATTACTCAACCAAGTTCCCTACTATTTGAAGCATGAATGCATAATCCCATGCACCTTTTCTGCTGCTTAAGAGATGTTGCTGGATGTCATTTTTACTTTTCTGGCAGCAATATGATTATTGAATGATCTGATTACAAGTCTAAGATGGTATTAAAAACAATAACGTTCTATGTAGAAAAGGGCCTTTGCAATTGAAAATAATTTTGAATGCTCCTGGAACTATGTTGAAAAACAAAGAAGACAGTGGAAAACCTATCAGTACAAAACCCATAACAGTCTTCGGCAAGCCTTTGGCCCAATTTCTGTGAAACCAAACCTACTATATCATAGCTCATTGATTCGTGATTACTTCGGCTGACTTACAAAATTTGGAGGAATAATCTTGTAAAAAAAATTAAAAAGTTCAATTTTAAATTAATTCAATCTTAATTAAAAAAATTAAAAAAATATATTTAATTAAAAAAACAAAGTGAATTGAATCCAACTAAGTGAACTTGTAATGAAAGTTATGCACATCACCGAGTCTATATTTCTTTTATCTCATAAATTATTTTTATTTAATTGTATGAAAATATAACAAATAATATGTTTCTTGTATTAAACAACATGTTTTTTAAAAGTAAAAAAATCATGATAGGCACGTGGGCTCGAGATAGTAAAAGTAGTTCATTGATAACAGATGATAAAATTACATTCTTTTAGATTTAAGATAAATTAAAAAAAAAAAGATCATCGATGACAAAAAGAGTTAAATTATATTTTTTTTAAATGAGGGACATAAAAAGCATCAAACAAAAAAAATGAAAAACAAATAATACTTTGGATGTCGTGGATTAACCTGTTAAACTTGTTACTCGGATAATTGATTCAATCAGGTTCAATGATTTGTTTTATTAATTTTTTTAAAACCAAGTATAAAATAGAAAAAAAAAAGCTCAACCATGTAAGTCTAGGCATTAAAAAATAACCCATGCGAGTGGGCCTTCCGACGCAACCCAACCCATGGGCCTTCCGACGCAACCCAACCCATGCGAGTGGGCCTTCCGACGCAACCCAACCCATGCGCCTGGACTTATCTTATTTAAAAAAAAATCTTAAAAGGGTAGACAAATTTCTCTTTTTTTGAAAAAAACATCAAATGACATGTCATTTGCTTTTTAGAAATTAGCCATTAGAAAATCTTGGGTTTGGTTTTTGTTTTCTATTTAAAACTCATTTTTGACCCAAACATATCTATAAAATATCATAAACATCTTGATAAACCTGTCCATGACACAAAAAAAAGCTAAAAAAAATCAAAATTAACTCAAGGCCAAAATGATTCTCGCAATAAGATCTACCTCCTTAGATAAGGAGAATGAAGAAAAACACCTAGGTTAAACTCTTGTCGTGAAATAGAAACTCATTAACACCAAAATCAATTATTTTGATGGCCAAAATTGTTGTTAAAGATGAATTTCTCTTTATATGCCGAAATCTCGTAAGTCTTTCTCTGCTCTCATAGAAAATGGACAAGAAAATGAGTGAAATGAAGTTTGGTAGTAAAATTAAATTTTAAAAAACTAAAGTGACCGATTACCTAATAACTAAAAAAAATAAGGGGTTAAAATGAACTTGTTAAACAAAATTCTAATACACTATCTATTTTACCTGTTCTTTGCACTTTAATTTTCTATCTTTCAATTCAATTATTTATTAAAAAAATATATAATTAGGTGTTAATTTGACATCAAAAGCTTAATTGTTAAATATAATTCAAGAATTTTTTTTTTAAATTAAACTATTTTAATCCATAATAATTTATAAGAAGATAAACAATAAAATCTGTAACTATTAAATGCCCACACGGCTCAATGTTTTTGTTAATAATATACGTCTCTCTTAAAACAAATTACTTATTGATATTAAATATCTTGAAGATATATTTTTTTATTTTATTTAATAATATTCATTAAAAGTCATGTAAGTAAATTTATGTTGATATAAAATTATAATTAAAAGTTAAAAATTTTACAAGCTATTAAAAAATACTAAAATTTCTATAACAGTGGAAATAATTGAAATTATAGTATTAATTTTGGACGTGATTAGGAAATATCTTTAAAATATTAAAAAATATACTATTTAAATACCATATCTTATCGTTTTCATGTTTTATTCATCGTTATCAAACTCATATGAGCCAATTTTTTTAAAAAAATTTAAGTTATTAGCTCATTTATTTTTATTAAGAAAATAACATTTTTTATTTTTTTAATATTAACTTTTTAATATTAAATCATTGAAAACTCAATCCAATTAAAACAACCATGTTTTACCACGTCAATGTCTTCTTGTATTGAACTAGAAACCCGACCCGATTCAGCCCCAAGCCCCAAATTTCCCGGGTTAAACCGACAAGAAGGGCGGGTTTAACAACTACAATTTTATTATTGTTTGAGAACCTAATTGTAAAATTATAAAGTTTGAGTACTCATATTGAATTACTCACTAATTCAACCTCTTCTTCTCTAAGTCGCTATAGCATAAATACATTAGTCTCAAAGATAAAAGCTAATAGTGTCCCTCTCTCATGCTTCCTACTACAAATAATTAATTAATTAATTAAAAGAAATTATGGCGCCGGAAACGAACAAGGCGAGTGGCAGCGGAGGTGCAACCAAAAACGATGAGCCGGTGAAGGCGCCGCCGTCGAAGAAGAAAGAGGAGAAGAAAGACGACGATTTAGTAAGTTTCATTTACTTTAATTTCTCACTTTAGGGTTTTATTCATTGAAGATTGAGAGCAACTTTGTTACTTTTTTTTATTGATTTGATGCGGGTTTTTGCCGTGTAGTCGGAGGAGGACTTGGCATTGAAGCAGCAATTGGAGTTGTATGTGGAAAGAGTTCAAGATCCTGAACCTGGAGTTCAAAAGCTTGCTCTTGAGAGTTTGAGGTAGTGACTGATTCATTCAAAGTCTGCAACTTTAGAGTTTTTGTTTCTGCTAATTTTGATGATAATTTGTTGGTGATGATAAATTGGAAGGAATTTGAAACTGTGAAGCTGACGTGAAGGGTGAGTGATATTTGGTAATATATAGGAATGCAATTGGTTTCTTATGGGAATTGCACTGATAGTTTGGCTGTGTTTATTACCGTTGTAAAAGGGTATGGGATTTCTCTTGGAATTTAGGGCTTGATTTTTTGGATTAACAAATCTAGACTTCAACATGAAAGTCATTTAGAAGATGGGTCGTGACTGCCAATGTTTATAAGATGGAGCTTTGGAAGGGGTATGTGTGCTCTTGGATTGAGCTCCCCTCAAGCTAGGGGTAACATGATCGATCATGTTAGTTAAATCCAAACCATTGATTTTGAAATCAATAGTTAGGATCTCATTTCACCAAGTTAGTGGGTGGTTTGAATCCTTTTAAAATTTGTGATTATTTATTTATATAAAAAAACCCAAACCATTGATTTCAAAATCAATGATTTTGATTTACTTAACTTGAGAGGAGCCAAATCTGTGTCTCTTGGCTACACTTATTGAATGGGTGGACTGGCTTGGTCTTCGTCATTAATTATTGTACCGATTAAGACGGTGTTCTGATAGCCACAAATGCTATAATGGTTGTGAATATGTTTTTTAGTCTATCGTGGCTTTTCAAGAGTGAAGAAATCTCAGCTTCTCGTTTTGTGTATCAAAAGATTGAGAATGTCTTGCATGGCTTCATGTGTTGTTGTGTTAAAAGTGTAATGATTTTACTACCAGTTAGTATCAACTTTCAGGAAACAAATTTTGAATAGCGTGTGGTTATTGACAATGCATTTTTTTCCCTTGCAGACAGGAAATTCGAAGCTCAACGAGTTCAATGACTTCAGTTCCAAAGCCATTGAAGTTTCTTCGACCACATTATGGAACCTTAAAAGCACATTATGAAAAAATGTCTGAAGCCGATCTGAAGGTATATTGTGAAGTTGGATGTTGTCCCTTAATATCAATCACAGTAGCTCAGACATTAATTAGTTTTTTTATGCAGAAATACTTGGCAGATATACTCTCAGTTTTGGCGCTGACCATGTCTGCAGAGGGAGAACGGGTATGCCTACATGTTTTATGGTTTAAGTTTGTTCTATCTTATTTTCCAGTGATTGGCATGCTATGCAAGGGCGTACTTAGTCTGCACCTTTGCTCTTGTCCCCCCTTCTTTCCTATTAATGTTTGTTTTGTTTATCACATATTTTCTCTTGCATATATACTTGTTGCATGATTCTGAATGTTTATATTTATTCTGCACATGTTAATCTGAAGCACTAGTAGTTCATTCACTTGCATCTGTTTTTCATTTGATGACTCTTTCAGGAAAGCTTAAAATACAGATTGTTGGGTTCAGAGGGTGATATTGGTTCATGGGGCCATGAGTATGTAAGGTGAGATCATCTCACTAAGAACATTTTTCATACGAGTAGGATACAAAATGGAGTTGGACATGCTTTTTATTGTGATGAAGGCTTGGTTTGTGTGCTGGTTATGTGTCGCTGTGGTATTGTTTTTTCCCTGGGCTTGCAAGTTTAAGCTCTTCTAATCACGATATATTTGAAAAAAAAAAATGGTTACTGCTATACAGAGTTTTTTTGGCTGCAATGTATTGAGCGCAGCTGCAAGTGCTTTTATAACAAGTTAGTTGTGATAAATTTCTAGAATTGGGATGTTCTATCTTTTTAAGAGGATGTCTTGTTCTGTTTATTGCAGTTAATCATTCTATCCATTCAATAAAATTTCTTCCTTGATCATTGAAAAAAAAAGCTTGAAGCCTTTTTTCTTTTTCTACAGCTTTTAAAATTTGTGCATGCATTTTGTGTTGCAACAGGTTCTTAGAACTCGGTTGCTCAATTTTCTTTTCTGTGATCTACTAGCATTGTTGATTTAATGAATTTTGCAGTTCTGTTTTTTTAATTGATTAGCAACCTATTGGAGTAACTGGGTAGAGAGGATCGTTTAGCATTTAATAGTTATGAAGAGACACTCTCACAGTTACATACATATATTATGTGTATGAATCAATCTTAACGTCATGATTTTTTTGTCGGCAGGAATTTGGCTGGAGAAATTGCTCAAGAGTACACAAAGCGACAGGTTAGAAATTTATCCTTTAGTAATGC
>Ga0307517_10006343_pt1 | contig 17552 bp, 18 predicted proteins | sample 23_EM_MG_FD_194515 | JGI IMG/M metagenome (GOLD analysis project Ga0307517, IMG submission 194515) | Populus trichocarpa ectomycorrhiza microbial communities from riparian zone in the Pacific Northwest, United States - 23_EM | ecosystem: Host-associated > Plants > Roots > Unclassified | place...
ACTGGGGGGGAAAGAGGCCAACAGAAGCAGGAAGGGAAACAATTAAAGCAAAAAGAACACCCAGATTCAGATGAAACAGAAGAAGTCACAATCGGAGGTGAGACTGGATAAGGTGCAAATTCAGATAGGGAAAACAGCTGAGGAGGGAGAGGGAGGGAGAGGAAGCAAGAACAGAAGGCCAATACGCAAAAGGAATGGCTGAGGGGAATTGGACCCACGTCAGGAGTATATTGCGGAATAGAAACGAAAAAAAATACATGTTGAGTGGATAAAAAAAATAGGTGTCATTCGACAACTTGAGCTGGGTCGCATCTAAGCCACAACGCCTTTTTCGAAGACTTGGACTTGGGGTCGGAAACGTTCAAGATTCTAGAGCGCACTCTGTCCCACTCTCCATCCAAGTATAATTTCAGTATCGCGTTCCTTTTCTCCTTGCTAATATGAGAGTCCATCACGGACAAGGCCTGTTCGAATTTTGTTGGATCGGGTGGAGGATACGCCAAATTCAACCAGGCAAAATCCAGATCAGATGGTTTGTCCTTTTTTCGGACTTCTAAGCCATCGTCCCATTCGTCGTGAGTACGGTGTCTTAAGTCATTGTCAATGAGTGTCCGTGCACCGGGGAAGGGTCCTCACGTCATACAAATTGCATCTGGTCGTGAATGAGCTATCGTGCCAGACCAGGGGTCATCTCCAATGTCGGAAGTGACAGCTGTGAGCTCCATGAGTTCCATATTATGATATGAGTCAAAAGATACACATACCAGTTGCAAACTTGCGTTCGGGATGTTGATATTCGTGAAGCATCCCTAAAGCGTGGAAGAATTCGTGCATAATGACACTGTATTCCTTCGAGTCATTTTGGATGTTTCCATACTCGTGTTTAACGTCTGAGAAATTCATAGTCGGTTCATTGAAACTGACCCTCTCTGCTTCTCTTCCCACTCGCGACCAGGTCGTCCCATAAAGATGCTCATGATTAAAGGCAATCCGAATCACCGCGTCACTGTCGTTATCGACGAGGTTAAATTTGACACCTGGGACCTGTTCCTCTATGTGTTTCATGACGGTCTGGATATTTGATTCCCGACTGTGTTGGATTATATTGTTGGCCGGTCGAAAGAACGAATAACTCAAAACCAAGGGCTGTCACAGATGAAGTCAGCAAGCACGTCTACTTTGGGCAGGTGAACAGACCCTATCCATAGAGCCACAGGGCCATAAATTACTAGGCTTGGTAAAGACGGCTCCGGGGGGTTTGTTGTCGATTGGATTAACAGAGCGTGCAGATAGCCGCTTCACAGCCTCGCATAACCGTTCAAGGAGGGCACAAGGCTTGTACTTGGATCAAATATTTCAGAATGCGCTGGAGCATGGGGAAGTCAAAACTTACCCACTGCCTAACCGAGCCTATGACTTGTCTGAGGGATTCTGGCAATGGAACGATGTTTGGTGCCATGTCAGAGAGAGGACCATTAAGCTGTGTCAAGAAAGTGTACAATTCATAACCTCGTTTTATATGGAGGATCACGGACAAGTCCCAAATCGGGATGTCCACGTTTTATGCCAAAAACCATTTATTACATTACAATATCAATTTAATTAATCCAATCGATGAGTTGAACTGGCCGATATGGCGATCATCACCTATGGCACTGTATGTATTGCTCGGAACTGATCAGAACTGTATACATATCGTTCGAATAAAATGGTCCGTAAAACCGTGATCAGGTGGCTCAACACGTGTGCCCCACTGTCACTTGCACACCCATCCCTTGACAGACTCCTTGGCCAAGTGCCCACGTTGTTGCGGCTGTTTCAAAGATGAAACTCCTGAACGCGAACACGTTTTGCAATGGGTGTCCTTGCAGCAGATCGCCACTTCAAGCCTGACCACCCCCCTCTTCTTCTATCCAAATAGTATGGTCCTTCTATTACCATCTTTCAAACAAGTCCTCTTGGTGGGTGACTATAGACTCACCATACTCGGCCGAATCTGAATTCTTTGATCCAGTACAAGTCTTATCTCCTTCAACAATTAAGCGCGCTTGCGAATCCCTGGCTATCGGGCCGTGCTGACAATAAACCCCCAAGAGCCCTCTTTACCAAGCCTAATAATTTATGGCCCTGTGGCACCAGGGATAAGGTCTGTAAGCCCGCCCAAAGCCGACTCATACTTACTGACTTCACCTGTGACAGCCGTCCGTGTTGCATTATTCTTTTTTTCAATCAGCGAACAATGTCATCCAACGCAATCGGGAATCAAAGATTCAAGCTGTTATGATGCACATAGAGAAGCACGTTCCAGGCATCAAATTTGTCCAGGTACTCAATGACAGTGATGCGGCGATTCGGATTGCCTTCGATCATGAGCATCCTTACGGCAAGACCTGGTCACGAGTGGGAAGAGAGGCGGAGAAGGTCAGTTTTAAGGAACCGACTATGAATCTCTCCGATGTCACAGGACACGAATCCGGCGAATTTCAAGTGGGTTCGAAAGAATACGGTGGTATTGTGCACGAGCTCCTCCATGCCCTAGGGATGCAGCACGAACATCAACACCCTGATCGCCCATTCGACATCTCCGCTATTGGTATGTGTACCGTTGATTTATATTACAATATCAAACTTAGTCTCCCCACAGCTGTCGTTTCCGACATGAAGGATGACGGGTGGTCTAAGAAAGATACCATTAATAACATCGTGAAGCGATTTAATCCCAGCGCGATCGGCGCATTTTCACCTCCGGATATGACCTCCTGTATGAAGTGAGGACCCTTCCCTGTTTTTGTACGGACATTCGTTGACAATGATTCCAGCTACCGTATTCACAGCAAATGGACTAGGGATGGTACAGAAGTCAAGAAAAACAACAAGCCATCTGACCTTGATTTTGTGTGGTTGAACCTAATGTATCCTCCACCCGACCTCACAAAGTTCGAGCAAGCCTTGTCGAAGTCGATGGATTCCCGTATCAGCAAGGATCACAGGGCCTCGATAATGGAATTATACTTGGACGGGGAGTGGGAAAGGGTGCGCTCTAAAATCGCGAGTGTTTCCAACCCGAAGTCCAAGTCTTCCGAGTCGAAGAAGGGCGTTGTGGGCAAGATGTTGATCAAGCTGAAGTTGGCCGAACGACACTTATTTTAATATTTTATGTTTCTATTCATAATTTCGTAAAATCCTTGGTTCAAGGATATCTATCACCCCTTGTTAATAGGCGAGGGTCTTATTTTATGGAGTTGCAAGCTGAAGATGGCGAGTTTCGTCACCACTCCAGGTTTACGGATCGATCTCAGTTCAGTCGGCCTCCCTCCCCCGTAGGTACATAGTAGCAGTAATTGCACGTTCCGAGTCATACTCCATCCGTGATACTGCTACCAAACACGTCCAAGGGATAGGCGCCAGATAGATATCCTGTGATACCAAATATGGCAATTAAAGCTCTGGGTGCCGTCAACGACCTGTCAACGTACCTGGCCTTATCGATGCCGTGTGTTACATACTTACCGTCAACTATCATGTCCCTTCGCCGACTGTTTTCACTGAATCGCCGTTCTACCGCTGATCAAGCCTCTGATAGGCCTCCTACATATGTCTCAAATGTTGAAGCGCCATCGTATGTTAGCAATCGAGATCAGCTGATTGACCAAGTGACGGCGTGGAGTGCGAGAATATCCAGTCGACGATCGGATGGTGAGTTGCCACTTGGATGTTTCGTGCCACACAAAGGTCAAAACATCCAACAGAAGTCGAAGCAGATCCGAGACGACCCAATTCGATAAATCTTGGTAGCAGCCGAACTGAGAATACTTCGGATCATGGTGCAACCACGAGATATCGTGCGTCTGTCTTTTCACTACGGCATTTTTTGTTATCTACACTGTTGTCCCAAGTGTACTATCAATTGTACAACAAGGATCACGATATGCCTTCGAAGGCGTCTTTCGACCCTGAAGAACCCTCACTTGGACGGATCCGTGTTGATTCCGTTCCACCACCTCACACACCCGCTTCAATTAAACGGTGCATTGGAAGGGTAGAGAGTAGGCCAGGACTTACCTTTGGAAATCTTTATGCAACTAGATCTTCCACAACTCCAATGAAGGAACGCATCATCTCGCTCCTTGTGGGAGATTGCCCAGGCTTGACGCAGGACCGCCCAATGGCACTGGTACAAAATGATGGTGTTGTTAAGAGCACTGAAACCCTCGGTTGTGAGTCCAGGTTTTTCATACTAGTGCAAAGCAATGTTTGATAAACATTCAACTCCACCTCTTGCATTTTCAAGACCAACTCTTTAATTGGTATGAGGCCACAAACTCTGCCGGGCGTAAAGGACGTGAGTGGATATTCAAATATTCAAACTTCGTCGAACCTGAGATCTGCTTTCTTCATCCATGGTAGTTGTTATGGCGGGTGTGGAGAGACTTTTCATATCATTAATCCACCACTCACTTTCCCGGATTTGTTAGAGAGGTTCAAGTTTCTTGACGATATCTAACAATTGAGGGAGGGATATGTAATCATCGATGAATCAATGGTGATCACCGGTAAGCTGGAAGGTTGCCCTTTCGGTCGCGCTTCAGATTGGCTTCAGATCGTGAATAATCAGACGTTTCTTTTAAAATTAGCGCCCCCCGTCCAGGCGCTTAAATGAAACCATAAGTACATGGTGCTCGACCTTTGGCTTTAATTTTCAACTAAAAACATCTTTAAAAAAAAGTCAATAATGTATGATCAAGGTGTATAACAACCAGTCCATTGGAGACCCATCATTGCTCGCTGAAATTAACAGAGCCGCCATGTTGCCGCCATGACCGTGGCGAGAGATGACGAGGATAGTAGATGGTTCAACCACTTGTGCCTCTTGTGGCACCTACATAAGGCGGTTCCCCTGGGAAGAGACAATCCAGTTTGTCTCTGTCAGATGCCAAGGACAGTGTCTATGAACAACTTGAAGACACGGGACTTCAACAAATTGATTCTGAGGAGAGCTATTCTTTTTTGCATAGATCGGCCTCCCCGCTTCCTCTCCTCCCCGGGCCTCAGCAAGCCGTCTCCCCCCTCTAATTATTATTTCTCCCCTGCAAGCCCATTCTACACCCAACACCAAGGCTCCCTATATCCCTCCGAAAATCATCCCCGAAAGTGCTCCAGAATCTTATATCAGGTTTTTTTTTCACTTGGTCACTCAAACCCTCCACCGTTACGGTATCTATCAATGGGCACGTTGTCTGGAACGATTCGTGTGATCTGCTTTCCTTACATCCCTCATTCCCGTCGTTGGTCTAGCCGCCCAACCGTTGCACAGATAATTTGAGATCGCGTCGGTTTTCTTATCTCGTTTCCCTTCGAACCCCAAAGACTGTCAAATGTAATGCCGAAAACCGCAATTGGTGACAATCCAACAATTAAAGCCACTCTAGGCCTCTAGGTGAATGGCGTTGTGCCGTAAGTGACAGGATACGGATTGAGTATCTGGGACTGGAATCTACGTTTTCTCTGGAGGAAACAGGCCATCAGGCCTTGGATGACCTTATACCAATCTCGGAAGGGAATGTTGTCAACTGCCAATTGAGGTACTACTAGGTGCTCCATGAACGTACATACCAATATGTGCGAAAGGTGATTGTTGGAGCCGTTGGGTGAGTTTCTTCCTTTCGTCTCGGTCGGCGATCTGATCGTGCCCACCACAGCTTTTGGAGCTTCTTCAAAGTAAATTTCGAGGGTCTGCCTGCAGCTGCGAAGTGCGGGCAACATTGTTCTCTTTAAAAACTCGGAACTTCGATGAACCCTAGGAACCAACTGCTTCGAGGCCCAAACGGGTCCTGCTGCCTGCTGCAACGACCCTTGTTCTTGTTGTTCTGGTGCATGTAAAGTGTTTTTCCGCTAAGCCATTGATTACGGTCGTTATGGCTTCTCGAAGGCTTCAGAGTCAAAGAAAACGAAAGGTGAACCTTGTAGCAATTATACTAAATAGAGAGTTACTTAAATGATGTCTTGGAGCAGCCCGACAAAAACGGTGAACCCTGAGAAGGCCTCAAGATTGCGACATTCAAGAACTCACACTAGTATAATTGCCATTTTTAACGACGGTTTCGCGTTAGCGGGATTCGGGATCATGATGGGCGTTAAAGGCTAAGTGGCCACCATCATATGAAACCGTAGCCGCGAATACGAGATATGTAAGGGGGATTATGCCGCTTAATGACAACACGTCTGCAATTTGTGCTCATGGATGCCGCGTCATGGAATTCTCGTCATGGAGTCGTAAATGTCGCGATTCGAAATCTACTGATAGGCTTTCTCCTGTTGCAGGAGAAGGCGCTGAGGTGAAAGGGGGAAATGCTAGAAAGGGAGGTTAAGCAAATACGGGAGACCTGGAAGCGGAAGGCCAATTGCTGGAGCGGAGATGGTTTCATGAACCACGAAAAAAATCTAGAAAAGGGTGAAACAAAGCTGCGGCTTAGAAAGGCGGTATAGGAAGATGAGGTGGAAAATGCAGCAAAGACTGAAGTTTCGCTGAAACAGAAGAAAAAAATAGTTGGTGGAACGCTTAAAGAGAGGCGGGAGAGTACGAGCCGAGATTTGTTTCGGTGAAACGACGTCGGACTCGACGAAGCCCCCTGGTCCGCCACTGCAGCGAATGGGTATCGCACGTTCTGAAGCCGCGGAAAAGAGAAAGATTTGAACATGGAAAGTGGAGTCAGGGCTTAGAGTGTGGAGAAACTCGTAACCATATTCTTTTGAGCATTCTTCGCCGGATTCGACGTTTGAAAAATCCATAGTCGGTTCGCCTGAGTTGACCCTCTCCGCATCTCTTCCCACTCGCGACGAGGTCTTCCTATAAGACGCCTTATCTGGTCGCACGATGTTATCCTTCTCAGACCATTCGTCATACTCCACGGTGACCGTTCCGACAGCTGGAACCTCCATAAGCTCCATATCATGATATAAACCGCGGTATACATACCAATTGACCCTGGCCGCTTCTCTTCCCACTCGCTACCAGGCCTTCCCGTCAGGATTAAGGCGATCCGAATAACAGCCTCACTGTCATCGTTGACACGGTTAAATTTGACGCCTGGGACCTGCTCTTCTATGTGTTTTATGACGGTCTGAATCTTCGATTCTCGATTGGGTTGGATTGTATTGTCTGCCTGTTGAAAAAAACGAATAATGCAACACCAACGGCTGTCATAGATGAAGTCAGTAAGCACATCTACTTCAAGTTTGGGGAGGTGAACAGACCCTCAAGGCCATAAATTACTAGGCTTGGTAAAGACGGCTCTTGGAGGTTTGTAGTCGATCGGATTGTCAGTACGTGTCGATAGCCAGGGCTTCACAACCGTGCTTAGTCGTTCAAGGAGGGGATAAGATTTGTACTTGGATCAAAGCTTTCAGAATGCGCTCGAGCGTGAAGTCCAAACTTGAACGTATCCGCTGCCTAACCCAGAAAAGGGCTTGTCTGAGGGACTCTGGCCAGGGAGTGGTCATAAGCTTTGGTTTTATAGGGAAAGGGAGTTAATTTTAAGCCAAAGTTGAACGTTGAACGTTGAACGCCCGATGGGCTTACGTAAAAGAATTAGTGTTATGATTTCTGTGTTTCGGGAAATCTGAAATCGTGTCGTCCTCGTTGCCCGATCAATCACAATGTGCAGACTAACTTTATGTTCTAATCTTCTAGAGGTAAAATTTGCATTACGAGGCGGATCCATGCAATGCGGTGGTAAGTATGTTGAGATTGAAATTGAGGACGAACTTTCTTTCATTAACGATGTTCCGTCGCTAAAACCTGCTTCAAGCATGTACACAATATTATACTAGTAGCTGGTATTTACTGCAGGATCAGGTGCCGCTTGTCGTCGACCTGAATCACCTAAGGTACGCGACTGGATTCATTTTAATTTTTGCCGCGAGGAGTCAACCGCAGTTTGACGACAAGCGCGCGGTGTTTCCCGCTTGGATAAGGTTTTAGCGTCGCCCTTTCATTTTCAAACGTGACTTAAACTTATCCACCTTAGCTTTCAGCAGGTGATTCCCAAACCACCAATGCGCCCACCCCGAGTTACCCCTTGGCCTTAATACTCGTACCACCCCCATCGATATCCATGGCTTGGTCAGGTTGTGCAGCCCTACCCACGTTCTTGCAGCTGTTTTAAAGACGAAACTTATTCAGCATTAACACGAGGTTGACACGTTTATAATGTCCTGCCGCTGTTTTTATGTAAGAAACGAGGATACAGCAGGTCCACCGGAAAATTTCGAGTTTGATCTCCTACCTATTGGCACTTACTGACGGCAACAAACCTCCAAGAGCACTTTTCACCAATAACCTATGGCCCTGTGGCACTCGTCCTTACTGACTCCATCAGTGATAGCCGTCAGTGTTGAAGTACTCATTTTTTTCAACCGACAAACAATGTCATCCAGCGCCATCGGGAATCAAAGATTCAGGCTGTCATGAAGCACATACTAAGAGAAGCACGTCCCAGGCATCAAATTCAATAACAGTGATGCGGTGATATCGCCTTTAACCATGAGCCTGGTCAAGAGTGGGAAGAGGTGCGGAGAGGGTCAGTTCCAGTCAACCGGCTCGGACTATCAACCTCTCCGACGTCACAGGACACGAATCCGGCGAAATTCGAGAGGGTTCGAAAGAATATGGTGGTATTATGCACGAGCTCCTCGCTCTAGGGATGCAGCATGAACATCAACACCCTGACCGCCCGTTCGACATCTCGGCGTGTACCTTTGATTTATATTATAGTATGGAACTTACGGGGCTCACAGCTGTCGTTTCCGATATGAAGGATGAGGGGTGGTCTGGGGAGAATATCAATGATAACATCGTGAAACGATTCGATCCCAACACGCTCGGCTCCTGTTCACGTCCGGATAGTATGTCATCTTCTATGAAGTGAGGACCCTTCCCTGATGTACGGACATTGACGATGATTTCAGCTATCGTATCCGCGGCGAATGGACCAAGAAAAACAACAAGTCATCTGACCTAGATTTTGTGTGGTTGAATCTGATGTATCCCCCACCAAATTCGAGCAAGCCTTGTCCGAGTCGATGGATTCCCGTATCAGCAAGGACCACAGGGACTCGATACTGGAATTATATTTGGACGGAGAATGGAACAGGTTGCGCTTTAATTCTTCTAGGCGTCGTTTCCAACCCGAAGTTCAAGTCTTCGCAAAAGGGCGTTGTGGGCAAGATGTTGACCAAGCTGAAGTTTGCCGATTGACACTTATTTTCCAATGTTTTCCGTTTCTATTCATGATCGTGAAGTTATAACTGCCTCTGGCTGTTGCCGCGATTGTCGGAGATCTGTATGTCTTCCTCGTTCCAGTGTACTAAGTTGCGGCTAAGCCATTGATCGCGGCCATTATGGCTTCCCTAGCGGAATGGCACTGTAGGTACAAAGGCTCCACGAGTTTCTGACACAGCCTGGTCCGTTCTAACATCATTATTTATCCATCCAGAAGCAATTGTCATTTAACGGAATGGAAGTTAATGAAGGATTCAGACATCTTGTGCTTGTATTCCTTGCATGTTAGCAGTACTATAAATTATAGTCCAACACCGTGTGTGGTCATGTAAATAGAAGGTCATTGATGCCTCTGAGACAGTGAGACTTGAGGGACAATGCATCGGTTTTCCGGTTTAGGGAGTAAACGATAAATGGATACAAAGTAAAAAGTCGGTTTAGAGAAATAAGAGGTCATTGATGCCCCTGAGTCGGAAGAAAGATGCCATTGATGCCTCCAGGTTGGAAGGAGGTCTTTGATCCTTCAATTCAGAAAGATAAGAGGTCATTGATGCCTCAGAGTAAGAATAACAGGTCTTCAATGCGTCAGAGTAAGGATAACAGGTCTTTGATACCTCGGAGTAAGAATAAGAGGTCGTCAATGCCTCAAAATAATGATAAGAGGTCTTCGATGCCTTGGTTTAGAAAAAGGAGTAACAGATGTGCGATGACGCAGAGTCTAATCGGAAAGGGGAGCAACGTGGAGTCTAATTCGAAAGGAAGATTACTCACCTGGAGTTGAAAAAGATTTGAGTGGTCATGCGAGTTGCCAATGAAGCCACAAGGTCCAAGAGGCACAGTAAGGGTGGATGAGAGGATGTTCATTGGAAAAGGATCAGCAAGGAAGAGTGTAACAGGATATTTAGAAGTAAGCAAGCAAGCCCATGCATTGTGATATCCAAAGCAAAAAGGGGAGGCCCCGGGATAGGTAGCCTTGAATGTATAATGGGTAGGGCCTAGCCCCATGAGTTATGGGCAATGAGTACCAAGTCTACGACACAATGTTCTTGACGTGTCACGTCCTGATTGCGTTGAAGTCATCTTGAGTATGAACTTTTCAACTTGCAAAAAGAGAAGTGAACTCGCGCGGACAAGTGCGAGGTTACCGGTGCGAGGCTGGAGAACGAAGGCGGAAGACGAGCACAAAGACAAGAAGTCACACCTGAATCCCCTGTGCTCCTCAGGTGAGTGCACGCAGGATGGGATATCAAGGAAACTGCCATTGCTTGAACGAGGTTGAGGCTGAAGACATGGAAACGTGATCAAGTCCATACGCCTAGTATGAATGACCAGTGGCATACCACACAAATATCTCCTTTCCAGGTATCATGGATTTACCAATATTTATCGGATTCCAACCATACCTGCCCATAGTCGGGAAGAACACTAATATCAGGGATCTCCTCGAAGGCAAACCTGTCTGTAACCACCAAGTCAACCTTGTGTTAGAAGACATGATGAAAAGAACTTACAGATACGGTGCTCCCCAGCATCAAACAGATACCCGAAATAATCTTCTCCATGGAAAGCTCTTTTCGGCCAACATCGGCCTTCATACCCATCGTCACCGATATCGCTATCGAGTTCATCGTCTTCTGGATCCTGATCTGCCGGGACCTTCGCCCTGCGATAATCGAAATTGCCCCCAAGACGGTCCATGTAGTGGCATTCCGTTACAGCATAGAGCGAATTGTGAACTGCATCCCAGGCCATTCCAGCGACGGCATTATTCCCGGTGGACAACTCGTACACCACTTGTCGAGCACGTATATCCCACAACTTGATGTTTTCAGTGTTTCTGGCCCCAGTGAATACCGCTATTTAAATCGTCACGACGTCCCTCGACCAATGTCAAATACAGGTACGCACTGGGAATACCGTCAGGATAAGTCATGACCACAGCGGGACAACCCCCAGAAGGGTGTCCAGCCTCCAACGTGAGAACGGGCAACGGGCGTCTAACATCAAACAGTCTTGCAAACCCGTCATCGCTAGCGCTAACGAACAAACTCGGGTCTCCCGGACTAGTCGCGATCCCGTTGACACCTCCACCGTGGCCGAGGTACTTCACCACCGTTTTGCCACCATGTTCTAGATCTATGCTGATGCACGAGTATGAAGACGATTCGCGCGGTTCAGATGCGATGATCATATTACCCGCAACTGATGGGTGAGGATGCCAGACTACCGAAGACAAATTTCTGTTTTCCAAAGCAATAGTTGCATCTGCTGGATTGCCACCAGATATCTCGATGAACTCGGCGTCATCTCTCCAGCTGTCCTCTACACTGAATTTTTTGCCTATGCGAGTCTTCCCCTTGGCGCCATGGGTGGGAAGAGTGTCAAGATTCCAGACTGCGACGGAACCCTTACCAGCTCGAACTAGCCGGCCACCGGACAGAACGGCCAAAGGTCCTGTATACGAGCCGGTATCCATGGTATGAGTCGGCACTGCGGAGTGACGGTCGTTTTCGGAAGGGGAACCCCATGCGTAGGACTTGATCCTGTCCCTGTCTGCTGTGAACATGAGCTTCCTCTCTTCGTCCGTGGCAATCCAATATGCGATATCTGAGAGGCCAGTTTCTACATGGTGCCCGTCAGGAAGGCCATCCGTGTCTTCGAGGAAGTGGTGCCAAAGGGCTGGTGTTCGATTCTTGTATCCTCCCATCCCATTAGCGACCAAGACTGTGCCGTTGGCGGAGATGGTGAGGGCGATGGGAGAGGGAATTTGGTTGCTCGTTATTTCACATCGAGCTTGATAGATGACATTGGCAAGAGGCTGATCGGATGTTGCGGACGTGGTAACGTTGCCTCGGAAGCGGGTCAAGCGGGTCGTGAGTGGGTGAGGCTTCATCGACTTGGACCAAGGTTCTGGGGCGCGTAGCATTCCTCCCAGCTTTGGGACTATATCCAAGTCAGCTTCGTTAATGTGATACATGATACTGACACGTACTCTCTGCGTACCACTTCATCATGAAAGACTTGAGCATCTCTCGTTGAATATGGGCTGAAAACACAATAATTGGTGCTGCACCAGTTGCCCCAGACTCAAAAACGTACACAAGTCGGTTAATTCTCCAAGATGAACTATTTTGCCGTCAAGCTCTGGGTATGCCTCTGAATGAGCAAATGATGGCATGAAGTCGCAGAGTTCACCAGTGTTGTAAGCATAATCGACAGCACTGTTGATCAAATTATCCACCCTATCGACAATAGTCTTGAAGTCAGGGGCGACCTCGTCAGCACCGCGAACGAGACTGCAGGCATCTTGAAGGATTGTGACAAGATCCTCGACGCGATCTCCATCACGGTCCTCATGGGCACGATTAATGAAGGCACTAAACTTCCCCTCCAGCACAGTTAGGTGATCTATGTTGGCCGCGGTACTCGCCATCGACGTGAGATTCGTAAAACATCAACGAGCAAGGATCAATAGGCACGAATGTGTGGCATGTCACAATGCATCACGTTATTTTCGTTGTCACAAACTGGCCAGCAATATTACACGGTATACATAGGTGGGGGATTAGGTAGTTACAGTGCTAGCCACTCAAAGTCTAGTGAATAGCAACACCTAAGGAGTATAACATTCATGCCACGAGGTTCCTAATTTACATTCCACGAAAGAGATTGTTGCAGAACCATTCCGAGATATGATGAGTGTGTTGTGCGGACGAAGCAGAACATCGCAGATAGTCGATGGCATCCAAACAAGCCTTGCTCCGCCAGATAGGATCCAGCCATCTTCATTCATGGTCCAGGGAGCATCAACATCCAGATTAGTCCACACCCGCACTGATTTGTCGTAAGAACCAGAGACGATTAGGTTGCTATCAGGCGAAAATGCGACCGAATTGACAAAGTCACTGTGTCCCTGCAGCTCCCTCAGCCGCCCGCCAGCCTGTGCATCCCACATCCACACTGAATTGTCCATAGAACCAGCGACGATTCGGTTGCCATCAGGTGAAAATGCGACCGAATCGACAGAGTAATGGTGTCCCTGCAGCTCCCCCAGCTGCATGCCAGTCTGTGCATCCCACAACCGCACTGAATCGTCGATAGAACCAGAGACGATTCGGTTGCCATCAGGGGAAAAGGCGACCGAGCGGACCTGGTCCGTGTGTCCGAGCAGCTCCCTCAATTGCTCGCCCGTCTCTGCATCCCACACCTGCACTGAGTTGTCGTAGGAGCCAGAGACGATTCGGTTTCCATCAGGCGAAAATGCGACCGAATTGACATAGTAGGTGTGTCCTTGCAGCTCCCTCAGCTGCTCACCCGTTTTTGTGTCCCATACCCGCACTGAATTGTCCCTAGAACCAGAAACAATTCGGTTGCCATCAGGCGAGAATGCGACCGAACCGACAATGCCACTGTGTCCTTGCAGCTCCCTCAGCAGCTCGCCCGTCTTTGCATCCCACACCCGCACCGATTTGTCGTCACCAGAGGCAATTCGGTTGCCATAAGGCGAAAATGCGACCGAGTTGACATGGTTGGTGTGTCCTTGCAGCTCCCTCAGCTGCTCACCCGACTTCGCATCTCACACCCGCACTGATTTGTCCCTAGAAGCAGAGACGATAAGGTTGCCATCAGGCGAAAATGAGACCAAATTGACAATGTCACTGTGTCCTTGCGGCTCCCTCAATTGCTCACCCATCCGATTTGCATCCCACATCCGCACCGACTCCCAGTCACCAGAGACGATTCGCGTGCCATCAGGTGAAAATACGACCGAGGTGATATAGTTATTGTGTCCTTGCAGCTCCCTCAGCTGTTCACGTGTCTTTGTATCCCACACCCGCACTGATTTGTCCCTAGAACCAGAGACGATTCGGTTGCTATCAGGAGAAAATGCAACCGAGGTGACATCATCGGTGTGTCCTTGCAGCACCCTCAGCTGCTCACCCGTCTTTGTGTCCCACACCCGCACTGATGCGTCGCTAGAACCAGAGACGATTTGGTTGCCATCAGGCGAAAATGCGACCGAATTGACATATTCACTGTGTCCCTGCAGCTCCCTCAGCAGCTCACCCGTCTTTGTGTCCCACAACCGCACTGATTTGTCCCAAGAACCAGACACGATTACGTTGCCATCAGGCGAAAATGCGACCGAATTGACAAAGTCACTGTGTCCCTGCAGCTCCCTCAGCAGCTCGCCAGTCTGTGCATCCCACAATCGCACTGATTTGTCGAAAGAACCAGAGACGATTAGGTTGCCATCAGGCGAAAATGCGACCGAATTGACATGTTCACTGTGTCCCTGCAGCTCCCTCAGCTGCTCGCCAGTCTGTGCATCCCACATCCGCACTGAATTGTCCATAGAACCAGAGACGATTCGGCTGCCATCAGGTGAAAATGCGACCGAATTGACAGGTTGACGGTGTCCCTGCAGCTCCCTCAGCTGCATGCCAGTCTGTGCATCCCACATCCACACCGAAGTGTCCATAGAACCAGAGACGATTCGGTTCATAACAGGCGAGAAAGCGATGCAGCTACAGCTATTAGGTATAGTCAGCAATGGTATCGTGATAGCACCCCTTGGCATTGAAAGTGACGGAATGGACCTAAACCGGCCTTTCCAATTTCTCCACACTGGCGAATCCTGATGCCACACTGACAATGCTGAGATGTACAAGTGTGGTGTCGATTTCGATGCCGGGCTTCCCGCAAAGAAAGCCGAGAAATCCGCCGCATCTGCCAATTGACCCAGAAGATCAGGCATTTCCTTTCCCTGGAAATATATTCAGACAATTCAGCTTAGAGAGTTCTCTATGTTCTTACCCCATGAACCCAGGATTCAGCATCCTTCAGTAAAGTATGACACTCGGACTTCGCACCAATCAGACTCATACCCTCAATCCAAAATAGCAATTTGTTGCAAACAAAATCCTTCAGGCCACAAAATAGGTCATTAGTGTCATTCTTCCCATGCCCAGCCCGAAGTAGATGTCTCGCCCAATGCCTTGAAACATATCGGAGAGTCGGAGAGAATGCCTTGTCGATGGAAATATTGAGCCCAGGCACCTCAAAATCAAAGACGAATGACGAGGGAAGGTTGCACATGTTGAAATGCAGGGACTCCTTCATAATCGAGAAACAACGTCGGGCGAGGTCCCCATGATGAGCTGGCGCATCGCAGAATACATCAATAATGTGGTGCATTAGAGGGTTTTGACGGAGGGAAAGGCTGATCCTCCCTCGTACTTGAGAAAAGACAAAGTCAGGAAACGAAGCGTGATACCAATACACACAGCCATCCTTGGAGGAGACGAACAGGACAGCATGTAGAGACTCGATAACTCTCTCCACTGTATCCTGATCGGTATCTGTGAGCTTTGCCAGTACAGACACGTTGATGCCGGACTCCGCGCAGAGAATGGTATGGAGGATCCGCAAGCGTGTCGGACGGACCCGAGCATCCCGAAATGCATCACCCAGTATGCGCTCGTACAACTCATCTACTAACAATCGTTCGTCACCGTCAGCATGATAGATCGACGGATCAGCGTCCAGCATTGCTTGCAGGTGGGAACGCATCTCCGAAACAGAAGGACGGCTGTATGGAGGGGATATGAATCTCACAGCCGTTGTTGCATAAATGAATAATCCGCCCGCCCGCTCTGACAGTAACACCAGTTCGGGTTCATCCTTTAATTTTGGGAGTGCTTCTCGCAGGTACTTCTCGATGTCTTTTTGGGCATTGACAGTGTCGACCTCGTGGAGCCGGCAAATGGCATCCTGACGAAAAGATTTACACAAGTCGACGATTTTGGGGTCCAGTCGACTTGTTACAAGGAATTTGATCCCTGCAAGCTGACCAGCATGAATTACGCAAAGAAGCTCTTCCAGAAACTCGGTCCCTCGATCGTTTTCGTCAAGGGCATCCACAACGACTATCGGTGTTGGTAGATCATGGCCTTTTCGCTCAGCAATGGAGGCTTGCCATGGCTTGGCCAGAAGTTCATTGATTTGGATGCGCAGGCCAGCATCGACAGCTTTTGAGTTTTTTTCCAAGATCGACAAAACATTGGCGGCGTAAGAGTTGTCAAGTTCCGCAAGGTCGCGGCACAAAGTAGTGACAAGAAGCTTCGAGTTCCTGCTGTCAAGCTGGAGTGAGCAGAAGAAGGAGGCGGATGGGATGGAAGCGTTGTCGAGCAACTTGCAGATCGTGTAGGCGATGGTTGTCTTGCCCAGTCCAGCTAATCCAGTGAGCCAATATACTGGCGGGGCTTTCGCTGCGTCCTTCTCTTTGACCCAAGCCATGATCTGTGCAATGATGTCGACGCGTGTATCCTGGGTGCACGCTCGACGGGAGAGGTTGTCGAGGTTTATGGCAGCACTGAAAGCGGCATCGCGAGAACGAGGTAGGGACTGAAAAGCTACATGCTACAAATACCTTCAGAACTGTGTTAATCTTGATCAGTGGACACGTACCTTCAGAATATTTTCATCTCCTGGGAGCGGTCAGTTAGTTGAGTTGTCCAGAATAATGAGAATCTGACTTACGGTTATTTATATTCTGAATGAAAGTTCCGCCACCAATGTTTACCTGTTGAATTTCTGAAAACATGGCTGTGGTTCTGTTGCAAGTCAGTGGATGACATGGTTGATCGAACGATGATCACCTTTGTCTATCTTGATTTGCTCGCTGGTTGGGGTCCTCATTCACGACCTGTGAATTGTCGATGCGCCTGGAGGAGCCTGGCAGAAATTCTGGGAAGTGAGGGCCCCAGATGGTATGCTTGGCCTGCTCGACGACACAGTCGCTGGCGGGCGGATTTGAAATGGAGAGCTCGGCGGTGGGTACCGGTGAGAGCTTACGGCGTTTCTTCTGTCGCTGATTGGACATATTGTGGTCGGGTTGGGCCTATAGCTATGTAAGATCTGAGGTGGACGTCGACAAGAGCCTGAGATACACATATAAACACACTCTCCGCACACAACCCGAAATTGAATGGCCTCTCGCCAAAATTTGAAGGAGTCCCTTTGACTGCATCTATTCTATTAAACCATTTATCGGTATCATTTTCGCTGGCATGAAGACCCAAATTGAATGACCCTCGACTTGGGCTGAAACCATCGCAGATGAGTTGCGAATGGCCTCTCTTCTTTTTGGCGGGTCCATCCAGTGCATGCCATAGACGTTTGGATTATTGGGTTGAAATCCCAGCAGAAGAATTGACACGAACGCCAACTTCTATTGGCTCAAGTGAACGAGTCATGATCAAAGAGGTGG
>Ga0307517_10006344_pt1 | contig 17549 bp, 23 predicted proteins | sample 23_EM_MG_FD_194515 | JGI IMG/M metagenome (GOLD analysis project Ga0307517, IMG submission 194515) | Populus trichocarpa ectomycorrhiza microbial communities from riparian zone in the Pacific Northwest, United States - 23_EM | ecosystem: Host-associated > Plants > Roots > Unclassified | place...
GGCTTTATGCGTTTTTGAGGTTCGTGCCCTCCTTTGTTCAAAAATCATTTTTTTCGCTTCCGTTGACTGACAAGTTCGCCTGGATATGTAGCAAGGAATTTACGACAGAGGCGGACTTGCGTCTGGCGTTCGAGGACTTCCTGTGTGCGACCAAGGGCTCGCTTACTGCGAGTGAAATTGCGAAGATTCGTGATACTGTTGGAGTTGTTGGGATGGCTGGTACCTAATAAGTAAAAGGGTTGATGTTAATTACTTGGGGAATTCGGGCACTGGAAATTTATTGTACTCACATCAATTAGACTCGCAGAGGTTCAACAAATCACGAGATTAGTAAACACCTTTGATGGAAACAAATTTTCTTGTTTAGGTTTGAACTTGAAGGTGTCGTACTTGGGCATCAGCAATTTTACTTGTTCGCTTTTTGTCGCTTTAACTTTTTCCCATAAAATTCCTATGAAATGACGTATTTTTCAAGCAAAACCCCTGCCAAATCAGTAGGCTTTCATGCCAGCTTTTTGCCGACTGACACCTGGCTTTTCTGACTTGTTGCTTTTGTCATCTTCCTCCACTTTTTTTCACTTGCACAAGCGGAAAAAAGCTATTCCTGATGAGCTTATTCTTCCGGCTTCTTCCTCAACTTAGCCGGAAAATCGGAGGGTGTTTAGGAGACGTTGTGTTTGCTTGTCTAACAATTATCTCGACTAGTTGGGGAATAAGAACATCGCGATTGCGTGCCTGACAATAATTATCTGCAGTCGTCAGCCGCCGTCATAGGGGAACAAACACCCATATGCAATGTGCTTGGAGATATATACCTCATGGGCAGTGAATGCAACCTTGTGGAGCTCATTGAGTGGGACAAAAGTCATTCAATCGAGCTTGAAATTACAATCATGCAGCAACCATCTCGCCCCCTATTTAATTTCATAGTTTAATTTTGGGCGCTAACTGGGCTGTCCCTCGCAGCATTGGACCCCTCGGAGGTTTTGCGGCTTGGCGCTCGCAACACATCCAGGGGAGCTTATGCGTAAAATATCTGGAAGACGTCCAATCAATACCGCTCTCATGTGGGCTTGAATTTCCTATGCATTTAACCTTCAAGTTCATAATGATAAGGGCTATTTTTATAATGAAAATTTCTCTACTTTTTATGGCGCTCAATTACGCGAGTTGAATGCGAGCCAATCGGCGCCAGACCCCCCTGTTTTCATTGACACACTGGTACAATATTACTTGTCGATTTTTTTTGAACCAACGAAAACGATCCGGCGCCAAGAATTTTAAATTCGTGTGCTCCACATTGTCATTTCCCCATGAAAATGACTCAGAGCGTTGAATGGTGTGGGGTTAGTCCGCCTGACGCTTTTTATTCATGTGCAGTGCCGGATCTTTCATTAATGCTCCGAGTTCTTGGATCGTCACCGGTAAAAGTTCAAACCTCTAACTTAGCATCGACAAGGAAGACTGTTAACTTCAGGAATGCGGGTGAAGCTTTACCCTTATCTATTTCCACCCTGTAACTGATAAGAGTCAATATCATTACTGATCATGCATGGCATGTCGTTGAGACGACCCAGAACCTCCCAGAACCGCCCTGCTCATGCTATTTGGCCCCATCCCTCAAGTCCGAAATAGGAGTATGCATCAAATTTTTATTTTTTTATTTATTTTTTTGCGCATGGTAATTTGCATCCGCCATCCGCTTTCACTGACGGAACACTACAAGTCACTGCTGCTCACATGCCATCTTCCAGAGGTTTCCTCAGTCCATGCGGCTCCACCTGTTTGCGTTCAGGAGCCGAGCCCTTCGAATCTGCTTTTGCATCGCATTCAGTAAACGTAGGAGAAGCTTCAGATCGACGTCAGGACTTTCCTTCCGCTCCTTCGCACCAATAATTAAGCCGTCGGAACACACCTTCGAGTGGGCACCTGCTGGCAACACAGATCCATAATTTGTATGACTCGGAGAACTTGCCCGTGGAAACGAAATGGTGGTATGTACCAGGATACTTACACACCACGCGACTAACGGCATCGCATGGGGGGTTTTGTCCGTTGTGCAAATTGAAGTACCATATGGTGACCCCTGCATTTCCATACCTCTCCGGAGTCCGCGCCAGTCGTCTGAACACGAATCCAGAAACGACATCTCCGCTTTGTTGGGAAGTACGTTTCTCTCATTGTTGCCGCTGCCAGTCTTCATTTAGAACTCCACGATGTAAACTGGATCTATCGGAGGAAGGTTTCGGCGATGCCTCTACATATATAGGCTGGAAAGACACCGGACTTAGTTGATGGAACACCCAACTGGCAGCAACTGGCGTGTCGAATGGATCAAGAAGGTCGAAATCCATCACATGCATCACAGGTTGATCTCGACACCCCACACCATAATCGTAACCACATTATGGAATTCCCTTTTTTATTTCAACTCGTTTCAATGGAGTTGGATGTTGACGTGATGTGATTCAAGGATGGTGTGCATCGGTACTCGAAAGGGTAGAGTATCTCCCAATAGAGGGAATTTCCAACTGACTATACCGATAGGAATCAAAATTACTCAGTTGACCGATAGGAATTAAAAAAACTTTGGGTGCCCATGTGCAAGGCGATTACTTCAGGGCTTGGCTCGTATCGGGAACAACGCCTGTTAGGCGAGGTCTCTGTTCCCGATCTCTTATTCGCGTTACCATATGTTTCCTCTGGCAATTGAAAAAGAGGCTTCTAATTCGGTTCTGCTCTCCCCGTTCTTACTAGGATCCCCGTCGTCGCCTCTGTGCCTCTCCTGCCCCCACCGACGCCCTCCCATATCTTACGAGGAAACGCGCTGGTTCCCAGCACCATGAGCATTGTCATCGAGAGCGTGCCTGTGCTGCATAGGCAGGCGACCAAGGAGAAGGAGCATTATAATGGAAGCGAGAAGATTGCTAGCGAGGTGGAAGAAGGTGGCCCCGCCGATGAGCTACTGGAGTCGTACGACGACCATGATGTGTGAGTGCCCACCCCTTCTTCCCGACAAAACTGGTACTGACTATTTCTGCGACCAGCTCGAAGCCATTCCCCATCGACCCCAATGACGTCGAGGAGACACACCAGCTTACATTTAGAGCAGTTTTTGTTGGTTGCCTTCTGGGTGCCATCGTCGGCGCTTCCAATATCTACCTTGGTCTGAAGACCGGATTCACCTTCGGGCCTCAGTTGTTCGGCGTAAGTTGTCCATTGCTATTGTAAGATCTCCCTGTTGATTGCCAAAATACAGGCTATCTTCGGTTATACCATTTTGAAAGCTATCTCAAAGCTGCCAGAGAGCGGTATCTTCAGAATCTTTGGCGGTCACTTCGGGCCCAAGGAAAATTGCACGGTTCAATCGTCAGTTCCTTATCACCTTACTTTGTACATTTGCTGACATCGATTCCATATCAGTGCTGCTACTGGTCAGTCTCGAGCTCTGATGTGTACCACGGAGAAACCAAATTTAACCCACATAACTCCATTCTAGCCTCCGGTGGCCTTGGAATCTTATTCGTGAGCGCCGTCCCGGCAATGTACCGGCTCGAGCTTCTGTCCGACAACCCAACGAAGGATATCGGCAAGCTCATCGCCTTGACTGCATGTGCTGGATTCTTCGGTGTCTTCTTCGTCATTCCCCTTAGGAAATACTTCATCGTGCATCAGAAGTTGACTTTCCCCACGCCTGCTGCTACTGTAAGTATTTGGAACTCCTCTTTCTCCTTGGGTGTACTTGATCCTGATTTGTTGCATGGCAGGCTTATACCATTCGGTCTCTCCACAAGGGAAGGAGCGGAGCGATTGCGGCGAAGAAGAAATCGCTTGCTCTGCTATATTCGTTCATCATTGTGTTCATCTTCAAGGTTATGACCGGTTATGCTCCTGGAATTGTGTGTCTTATCGCGCCTTGCCATTGACTGATAGCTGACCCATTCATCTTTTTCTTTTAGCTTTATGATTGGCACATCGGCTGGACTCTCTACCGACTCGGATTCACAAGCATGATCAAGTTGGAGAATTACGGCTGGATCATTGAGTGTAATTGATCTTGTCACCCCGAAAAGGCAAAGTCTAATTCTAATTTGGATGCCTTTCAGTTACACCAGCTTTCTATGGTGCCGGCATGCTCAGCGGTTTGAATGCCAGTTGGAGTTTCTGTGGGTAATTCGCTTCCTTCCATTGATAAGATTCTTACACTATTCCAAAGTTGGAGGATCGGTCTTGGCCTGGGGTATCAGTATGTCTAACTGTATCACCCCTCTCATGTCGCCCATCTAATTGCTGTGTCTGCAGTTGCACCTTCTCTCGTGAAGAATGGCCTCGCTTTTGGCAGTCCCGCCAGTGACGATTATCCTCTTGTTAGCTATGTTGCCATGTCCTTCTCGGATCCCGAGCTTTATGTCGCTAGGCCTTCGCCCAGATACTGGCTTTTGTGGCCTGGTGTTCTTATCATGTTGATGTACTCGATGGCTGATGTCATCTTGACCCTCGCTCCGCTTGTTCGCAGTAAGCTCACTACGTATCCTCTCTTGTGCATCGCTGAAGCCAACATAATTTTCCATAGGCATGAGCGGCCCTGCTTTGGACCCTAGGAACTGGTTCCAGAAGCGAGAGGCTCTTGACGCGGAGGAGGAGGATCAGACCCCTCTTGCAGATCGTATTCCTACTCTTTGGTGGACCACGGGATTGTTCCTCAGCACCGTCATGAGCTGCGCGATCCTTGCGACTATGTTCCACATGAATGTCGGAGAGGCTATCCTCGCCCTCCTCCTCGGCTTCATCTTCTCCTTCATCGGAGTGCAGTCCTCCGGGTACACAGACGTCAACCCCGTCTCGACCGTCGCAAAAGCCTCTCAGCTCATCTTCGGAGGAATCTCCAAGGGGGCTGGGTTGGCAACCAAACCTGCGCAGAGTCTCAATTTGGCTGCTGGTGTTATTGCTGCTGGCTCCGCCGCTCAGGCCTCCGATATGACGGGCGACTTGAAGACTGGTTATCTCCTCCGTGCAAAGCCCAAGAACCAGTTCATTGCCCAGCTGTGTGGCTCCGTCGTTTCGGTGTTCTTGACCTCCGGACTCTTCATTCTCTTCGCCAAGGCATCGCCTTGTATCATGTGAGTTTTTCTCATATGTAGGCATTGGCGACGGCTCATGTTTTTGCTTAGTGCCGTCGATCAAACTGGTTCCTGCACATATGGTGCTCCTTCCGTCGCTGCATGGGCTGCTGTCGCGGTCGCTGTGACAAGCCCCAAGCTTCGTGAGTTACTGTTTTATTCTCAAAGAAACCGTAAACTAATTATCGCTCGCTTCCAGCCATCCCCGCTTCGTCTGGCTATACCGCTATCGCTCTTGGAATCGCCAGCGTTGCCACCCTCCTCGTCCGAGTAAGTACCCTCGTGTCGTCTCTATCATTCCTGAAAGTTTATTTTATATCTACCAACCAGGACTACCTCATCCCCAAAAAATACTGGGGCTACGTACCCAACTGGAACGCCATCGGTCTGGCTTTTGTCGTTCCCCAGGTTTACTACTCCATTGCCATGGCTGTCGGATCTTCCGTCAACTACTTTTGGATGCTGCGCAACCCCGCTGGCTATGATATGTATATGTTTGCTATTTCAGCTGGTATGCTTGCTGGCGAAGGTCTCGGTGGTGTCTTCCAAGCTCTCCTCGCTATTATCGGTGTTGATGGAGGCAGTAAGTCTTTTCGAATGCCACACTTTATTCACACATCTGATTTTTCTTCTCAGAATTCGGCACCGCGATTGGTTGCCCGGGAATGGAATTCTGTGGTTGAGAGTTGCGTTGTTCTGGTTGTTCGTTCATGGATCTGTACAAGTATTATATGTATACCTACAAAATTTCCCTCCTCATTTATTACCTATAATGTATGGAATGAATTTGATGAAACAGAATCCTCAGAGAGCGTTCATGGATCTTGGAGGGGAGACTTGTGATCCAGGACTCGGAAGCGACAAAGTTCGCACGCAAAAATTATTGGGCAGTTCATGTCCTCCCTGTTTGGCGCGTTGAACTTCAAAGGTCACCATGGCCAGCCAACACCTCTGCCAGCAGAACCCAAAGCGTCGACGTTCTACTTCCGCAAAAGCCCGTTGTGGGCAAGATGGGCCCTTGTCCTGGTATCAGTCGATCTGATTCTTGTGTATGTGGTTTTCTCCTTTGCCTTAATAACCCACACGAATTCCTCTCTCACAGCGGCGGCACGGTGGCATACACCTGGCACGATTATCGTCCCGGTACACAGAGCAGCAGCGATAGCAAGCCGGTGGCAGCAGACGCGACGTCCGCCAACGCAAATGCAGCAGTAGCGGAGTCCCCCGACGCGCCTCCAACGCCTAAATCCATACCCTTTTGGAAACGAGCAGCATGGTCCGGGTTTCACATCCTCGGCGGGTGCATCGCAGCCAGCTTGATCCTCGCTACCCGCTCGCGGATCGTCCGCACGGTGACCTATCTCCCACCCGCCAGAAAGGGATCAAAAGGTCCCAAGTCCAAGCCGCGAATCCATCTGGAGACAGCCGCCCATCCGTATGGTTTAGGCCTCGAGGTGCCATTGCAGGATTGTCTTCTCGGAGTGGGCAAGGAGGGAGATTCGAAACTCAAGTTCATAATCAAGGGTCAAGGACATTGGATTGCGCCAGTAATGGGGGCTAAAATTAACGGAGAGCTTGTACCACCTACACTGGTGGACGCTCGCGAACATATTTTAAAGTCATGGAAGCGGATAGGAGAATTGGGTACTGTGCCAAAGCCCCCTCCAAACCTGATAGCTTAATTCTGAATCTTATATTGCATTTCATGGCATTGGTATAACTGTTACAAAGATTTGATACGAGGTTTACAGCTTATCGAGAAGTCCGCTTCCAACGTCAGAGACGTTGTACCACCAGCGATCCGGGGTCGTCTGGAGCAAAAAATCGTCAGTCCAATTTACTATTGGCCATTATGGGGGCACTCACCTGGAGATAAACGGTGCCATTTTCAATGATCGCTTCGTTAGTATACCCGTTCTGTGTTTTCTCGACCACGCGGAGCTTGATAGTCTTGGAGGTGACGATTTCCGCGAACCCCTCCTGGAGCATATCATCGCCCTTGAACCCTTGGCTATTGATCTGGTATTTGAAACCATCCCTTAAATATGTATGGGTGGATATCTAGTCAGAAAATCGTAGAACTGCCTTGCAAACGGAAGATGATGCACCTGAAATATTGCAGACTCGCTTCACCAAAATTCTTCTGCCAGTCCTGGTTGTCTTTCCTCAACAACATGGCATGATTCTCCTCAAAATTGGCGTCGAGGACGACATCTGGGAGGGCGAGGATTTCCGCAATCTCCTGACGAACATCGTCGATTTCGTCATTGTAATCCTTTTCAATCGAATGCTTCGCGAGGAGCCCAAACCCCTCATGAGGGGCCTGGTCGATGGCTTTCACAAAGGGATCAGCCAACCAGCTCTGGTTGTACCCAAGCCGGTCCTGGTTGAAGAGAATCCGGAACACCCCATCTTTGACGTCTGCGGTAATCGAATCTGCCTGTACACAAAAGAGCGGCGCCGTTCAATAATTCACGCCTTGTGGGAGAGAACAGGAAAAACACACACTAGCTCCGGTTTCGTTGACGGTGAGAGTAAGTTCTGCATTGGTAACCGCGTTCTTGAAGTAATCTTTGCCAAGGTCACCATAACCGTCGACGTAACTCTTCAAGGCAGAGATAAAGCCGTCAACGTATCTACACGCGTCAGATGTCTATCAACATGCGAACCTCGCAAAGGGAGGAAGGAAGCCTTTTCGAGGGGTATACGCACTCACCCAGAAAGAGTCGAACCCGCTTGGTTCATTTCCGCGTTTTGTGCGTACGCCCAAACTGCATTGACGTTGATACTGATCTTCACTGGAAAACCAAGCAGGCCAGAAATCTCAGTTTCGTAATCAGCCTTTTTAGATTCGTAATCGTCGCGGACTGGAGTATCAAGAAATACGCGTTAGCATGAAGCGAAAAAGAAAGATGACGACTAACCAGCTTTACGAACGGCGAGAGGGAGTTTCTCGATGGGGGCTTTGGGAGTGAATGCTGGGGCTTTGGGCATGTCGAAGCGTATAAATTGTGTTGCAAGCACGAAAGCTGATGGATAAACGGGACAAGGTCGATTATATGCGTTTACATATATGCCAGCCGCGAGTCGGGCTCGCGTTCGAGTCAATTAATCGATGCCGAGTATTCGAAAGATCAATTGAATATGTTCCTGAGACACAAAGCAAATTCATCAATCCCAATCATTCCGCTGAAGACATGGTTGTCGATCGTATCCAAGTGCAGGTTGAGGGGATTTCGATGTTGACCAAATTCTGCTTTAATTAGTTGTTGGCAATGGGTTGATCGAGGGATTTTCTAGGAAGTTAGATCGTTCAGAAGGTGGCGACCACCAGAGCATAAAGGATGGTAGGAGAATTTTCGAATTACGGAGTGAGGAGACTGGAGATGAAATTGATGAGAGGTGTATACGCCAGGGTGATTCCCGGACAACATACCTAATCCGATATTTGATGCAACCGTCAACAAACGTCGAAAAAGTATACCGTAGTACTAACACCCCTGTTCGCCAAGTCAACTGTGAGAATAACCTAAGACAAGAGTAAGGAGCACCTACCCAGACCACCTCTCTTGCCGCCTTCAATTTCAAAGATATAACGAACCACGAGGAACTTGAAAGAAATGTCAACAGAATTGTGAGCTATAATCCCTTATTCATACACCTTTGCACCTACAAACCAATAGACCATAGACCTCTCAAAATCCGTGCAGATATCCGGGACAAGTGGGATTCACCCAAGGCTGAGATTCACAGCACCATCGCGTCACTGAAACAAACGCTTGGCTACAAGATCGTTCCTCAGGTGCAATGGCCGTTGTTGTACAATGTGCTGAGAGAGCAGTATGCAGATAAAGGCACCTTCGTGCCAGCCATTTCGCGCGTTGTGGAGGCGTTCTATGAAAGGTTGTCGGCTAGGCTTGAGAACGAAGCCACAGCTGAATGGACGGATCAGTTACTCGGCGAGTTGGCAAAGAAGTCGAAATGGATACTGGAGATCGAGGTGAGAAACACGACATACCTGCAATGACCTTTAATGATTCATTCTTTGAAGCCATCAGGTCCAAATTCCACCGGTCGTCCCAAAATTACCTGGAAAGGCGCAAACGGGGCCTTTTATCTTGAAATACCCAGCTCCCCGTTGGTAATCGCGAACGTCCTCTCGGGGTTCGATCAAGATTTCGACTGCCTCTTCTCCGGATCCCCCTCCTCATCCCTGGAGAATGACGATGGATGGGCTGAGGTTAATGTAGTCGAAACGCGAGCCCCGCCGTCCGTGTCAACTTCTGGCAGTTTTCAACCTCCGCAGGCCGCCTCGATTCCCGGAAAGCTCCCAGTGGTTGACGCGTTGTCTCGGCCGACCGAGCTTTTCAAGGCAACAACACCCTATGTATTGATGGTGGATGCCTCGAGCCTCCCACTCAACATCCACGGAAGTCATGAGCCGAGTTTACAGCTCCTGGCTTCTTACCTGAAGAAATGGGCTAAGACAAACAGCAACGACAGCCTAAAGGTACGCACATTTTTGTCAGATGAGACCCACGACCTGACACGGAAACACGATAATAGCGACCTGTATTGAGGGTGGATTTAATAGAGTCGCCCTTCTTCTTTGGCATCCTCGATAGGATCTTGATTGAGCCGACGATCAATTATTTGTCGTCTTCTGAGCCCATCAATCCTGCGATGATATTGGCGTTCATCGAAGGTGTACTTGGGTACAAAGAGGTGCATACCACTGGTTCCCGCTGGGTCTTCAAGCTCGAAAATCCGATACATTGAAGTGTCTAGATCACTCTCGAAAATTGTAATGTCGACCCAGGCAATTTGTGCGGAATAGCCATTGATCACAATTAATCTGTGTAAGCATGAAGGTCACCGAGCACCGCAGGTGAATGGGCAAATTGCGCTTACGTGAAGCTGACATAGCGTTGGCTGAGCCTGGGCTGAGCAAGCCGACGCCCACGATGACCGCCAACGATGACCGCCATTGAAACAGCACGGGATGTCAGGCCTGCAGCGATATATAGGGCACGACTTTCCCTCGTTAATAACCCAGCATGTCCTAACCCAGCATGTCCTTCAGATTATTCATTGACATCACCACACGTGCATCTCTAGGCCGTATAAAACCCACGGTCTTTTCGAAAACATTCTCAACAATATCTAAGACATATCTTCCGCGAACGCAGAACTCCAAACCCAATCAACTACTCCGATACATGTCTACCAAGGATACCACGCTACAGTCTGACATAGGCAAGATGAAGACTGAACCCGATGGTTCGTTCAAGCGCCTGGACGCATCCTTCAGAAATACAATCGAGAAAGGCGGTAAATTTGAACCAGCGAAAGGTATGCATTGCGTTAATTCCTTCAACCTTTCGCTTAGGTTTTCTCCAGATCGTTATCACCTCTATGTTTCTTATGCTTGTCGTGAGTATTATCATCCATCTCAAGAAGTTATCACAAGAACTTAACACCTTGTAATCTAGCATGGGCAACAAGAACTCTCATAGTCAGGAAGCTCAAAGGCTTGGAATCCCTCATTTGTGAGTTTATCTAACCCGTTTCCTGAACTTGCCATCTGACATATATTAGCCGTGACCGTTGTCTCTCCGCGTATGGGCTCAAATGGATGGCCATTCGCTAACGTCGACCCTTTCCCCGCCGCGGACGAAGATCATTTATATCAGTCCGAGCATGTCAAGGACCTCTATCTCAAAGTCGATCCTGGCTATGCAGGCAGGTTCGCATATCCTCTTGTCTCTCCGTGCAATCGGACGGTCAGCTTATTTATACCCTTTTTTTTCCTTTCTAGATTCACAGTCCCCGTCCTTTGGGACAAGAAGTTCAATACTATCGTAAATAACGAAAGCTCCGAGATCATCCGCATCTTCAACACCGCTTTCAACGAGTTCTTACCCGCGGACAAGGCGGCGCTCGATTATTACCCAGAAAATTTGCGCTCCCAGATAGACGCGATGAATGAATGGATCTATCCTGGCATAAACAGTCTGTTTCATTCACACCCTCCACTCCTTGATCTTTTTTCTTAATTTTTCCTTGTAGATGGTGTATATAGGTCGGGCTTCGCCACCACCCAAGAAGCATATCAGAAAGCTGTTGTTGAAGTATTTGATGCGCTCGACAAACTCGAGAAGGTTCTTGATGGCAAAGACTACCTCGTCGGCAATACGCTCACTGAAGCTGATGTGCGACTTTGGGTGACACTCGTATGTACTATCCTATTCTTGATGCACGTCTTTTTATTCACCCGTGCTTGTTTTTTAAATCAGATTCGGTTTGATCCGGTCTACGTTGGCCACTTCAAGTGTAATCTTCGCACCATCCGCGATGGATACCCGATCACCCACCGGTTCGTAGTACTTGTTCTAAGGACGGAAGTCATTGCTGATTATCCACAAAACCGATATATAGATGGATGCAAAAGCTCTACTGGAACAATGCTGCCTTTAAAGACTCGACGAACTTCGAGCACATTAAGACACATTATTACTGGTCACACCATACAGTCAGTCGCTTGTTTCATGTTCACTTGTTTGTAGATTGTTAACAAAGGTTTCCCAGATCAACCCAACGAGAATCGTCCCCGTAGGACCGATTCCCAACATTCTGCCATTGTGAATGGAATGATATGTGTATTTGTATTTCAAAATGATGTATTGAATTGAATTGAATTCATGTACGCCGTGCCACATCTGTTCTGCGGTCTCTCAAAAGCAACACACGCCGCCGCCTTCTTGGCTGTTTTGCTTGTGGTTGTGACGTCGAAAGGAAAGGAGGGAGAACAGGCCTGGCGAGACATCGTACTAAGAGTGGAGACATGATATTAGACACATCATCGTGCGCCACACACCTTGGTTAAGCCTTGTCTGGAAGATTTGTCCGATAATATTCGTTGATTCGGAGGCCTAAGAGTTCTTTCGTCGTGAATTGGGGAATTTTTCCATTTTTAGTAACTGATCTACAAACGAGGAATTGCCCGAAAAGGGATGGCGATCTTGATTCTCTCATTAGACACCACGATACAAGTGAATATTTATATGTGCTTAGAATTTCCCCGCAGCGCTACATATTTCCATTCATTTTTCATTCGTGGTTACATGCACCTCAGTTCATCCACAAATTATGAGATCGAATCTGGTGATGTTGGCACGTAGAAAAGCGCGTGCACGTTTGGTTCAAGTTGGCCAAATTCGAATTGTCACTAGACCCGCCACTGGGAATTAGGTACCCTGAACTTGCCCTGAACATATCTGTCAAAGGATTTTCCTCTATTTCGACGTATCCCCGACGGGTTTCTTGCCCCTAGATCTATTTATTCAGACTTCAGTGATTGGGTAGTACTTTGGGTGGCACATGCTCTAGGTTCACTGATCTATGTGAAAGCGGCGCGCACCATATCATGTTATTTGAATGGCGAATCTGTATATATACGCGATTATTCAAGAGGCCCCTCCCATGAAATTTTTTTTTCAGGGATAGTGCAAAAGGTTGACGAGGGGTGACGAAGAGAAACAGTTCCATCAGAAACTTGCCCCCTCAGAGTCTGGATCTGCGCGTGCAATAGCCATATATATTATGATCTAGTGGGAATGGTAGGCAAGTAAAAGATTGTCCAGATAGTTCATATACTCCAAACTCCGCGGAAAAAGATTTATAACAAGTGAATAATAAAAAGGTAGTTAGTTCGTGAAATGAGGTGTCGTTAAGAGGTCCGTCCGTCCGTCCATGCTAGTAGAGGTCGAGCAGCAAATTCGAACTGCATTGGCTGGGCCACATCACAGCGCAAAAAAGCCCCCAAACATGCAACAGACGATTGCCGATCCGAGGGTAAGAACAGTGACACGCTCCCACCTTTCCATGAGGACAGAGCGGCTAGCTGAAGAACTCGTGTTTGTTGCGCTTGCGGCGCCTGAGATTGAACCTGGCGTGTGGGTACTGCCAGAAGCCCCGCTTACAGCCTGTACGGAGACCGAGGAGGAAGGCATAATTCGTAAGATTAGCTGCGAGCGGAGATGTGGGCGCACTTACCGCTGATGTAGCACTAGGAGTAGCACCAGGAGGAGCAATACTGGTACCCGAGATCAGGAAACCGTTTCCGATCGTGCTCAAGGTAGTGCACGAGGAAGAAGAGGGTCGTGGATGGGCGGGAGGCGTCACCGGCTGACCTTGATTAAATGTCGAAGTCCCATACACACCCATGGGCTGATGGAAAACAGAGTTCGGGTGGTCAGCTTCTTAGTGAAATGTGAGAAAATCACGAAAAACCTCGCCGCTATCCCCCTGGCAAGTGTCAAAACCCGGATCGTAGCTTCCCGGCATATTCCATTCGCAGCCCATGACATCGTAGATATGTTGACAAAATGTTGGGGCCATGGGTCCAGGTTTGCATGCACGGAAGCAGAATTGATTTGCGGCAACAAAGTTCTTGGAGAAATAGAACAAGATTGAAATTTAGCTTTAGGGAGACGATGGATGGTCTTACTGTCCACTCGTGTATTTGTTGGAGCGGTCCAAACGCAGAAGAGAACACCAGACCCCCGATTGGATTACCTGTCAAAGGTAGCTGGTTGGACGACACCGTGACAGAAAAATGACATAGACCCATACCATTGCCATCTGCGCCATGTGGATCAAGCTATGTTTTCGGACATGTAGATGAGACTAAAAAAATCGTCGGCCGAACTATTCCTTACCTCTCCCTAGAAAAATTATTAGTCAGTAACCAAAGTTTTTAAGAGCACTTACACCAGCATCCCCTGCAGGTATGTTGATTTTGGTCAGGTCACCAATGCCTAAAGAGAGGCGTCTAGATAATTCAGGTGAGTGTTAAGGTTCAGCGCTCACCAGTTACCTGAACGAAATCAGGCGTCTGAACGAAATGAGCGCCAGTGATTGCACCATCGGGAATTAAGCGAGCTCCAGTGCCATTCTGATTTGCGCGTGAGTAAACCAAGGAAATAACGTCAAGTCAAGAATTAACCTTTGTACACCAGGCAACTTCGAAACGCTGGGTAACCGCGTGGAAGGAACGGGGAAGTCAAGAAAATTGAAAGTTTCTGCACATGGTGTACTTCCTACCTCGGTGTTCCCAATGACGGAATCAGGCCCTGGGTTGGGCGGAGCAAACACACAGAAATCGGTGATAGAGTTGACTGATTGGGTTACTCGGTGAGAGTAGATGAGAGTTGGGATAACCCACTGTAAGCATTTTGGCAATCTGAGGTTTGATTCAGAGCAGTCCCACACTGATTTGTACCCGCCTGCCCATTTTGTGTCTTATCCGGGGCATTAGACGGTAGATATGTGGCGCTGTACTGTGCATTTATGCACTTAGCCAACAGGAGGGCTGTAATGAAGCGTAATTTAGAAGGGTGAGGCATCTTGGGGTTGTGATACAGGTGCGGGAAGGACCTACGCAAGTTCGTCAATCAGTGAGCTGGCTGCTAGGGCTCTAGGACTAATTTTAGGCCCAACGTTGACATGGTCCTCGAGCCCTCTCTGGACAAGTGCGTTCTATTTGTGTATCATTCGGCAGTCACGGGTCACGGATCGCCGAAATGTCAGTCGTCAACGCGTCACGGGCCCGCCGAGTTGAAAGATAACCGGAAATAGCCCAGAGATAAAAGGGTACTTCCACATCGCCTTGAAAGGGCACGGTTGCTATCATTACCGGGATGTGAACTGAATGGTCAACATCAGCGTTCTGGTAGTTTAGCATGATCACATGTCTGCAAGTTGTCTGAAATTTATTTATTCTGGTGGTTCTGATTAAGCGCAATTCTCTCCACAGCGCGCTGAATCAGGCTGAATCCCTATCCAAGAAAATCATTAAATCGGCTTGGGATACGAGAACTTTGGTGGTTGACATGTGATGTCAACGATGGAATTCAAGGGTGGTGTGTACTATAGAATTTAGAGCGAGGTTGTCCGACAGGATAGGGCTCAAACAGTCCGACTCCCTCCTGCCCGGTGCCGTCGCCTCGCCAAATCTCGTCTTCTCCTCCCACCCTTTATCTTCCCATGCCCCGACAGAGGCTGCAGAGCATCAAGTCTAGGATATTGCCAAGCCCTGCTGGCATGTTGGTCGTACAATGTGGATATACGTAACTAGTCATGAATATTGCATGGATCTCTGGACGGAACATGTGTGGAATGTTACTTAGGGTGAGGTTCATACCGATTAGGTTTGGTCGGATCTACTTATTGTTTCCCCATTTACTAATTACCGCCTCTGATTCGATCGACCTGACACCTGACGATCCCACTACTGGTTTCGTTATGAATCTCATCTGGTCCATATAAAGGTCGTCTGTGGTTCGTCTTGATATGGCCCACTTCCTTCCCTTATGTTTGGCCTGCTCAACCTCCTCTACCACTACCTGGACTGGCGGGCTGTCGCCCTCTTTGTGCCAGCAGCTCTCATCCTTGCGCACGTTGTCCCATACCTCCTAGACCCCCATGGCCTTCGCAAATACCCTGGACCATTTTTCGCAAAGTTTACGGACGGCTGGCTGGGTTGGGTATGCAAGAATGGACACCGATCTGAAATAGTGCACGAGATGCATAAAAAATATGGTCCGTGGGCTGGTGTAACAACCTCTCTGTTAACACAACAAAGCTAATTTGGATCATTCCATAATCGATAGGACCATTTGTTCGACTCGCTCCTAACCATCTCTCTATTGCAGAACCCGACGCGCTCGGGATCGTTTACGCTCATGGAAATGGCGCACTAAAGTCGGAGTTTTATGACGCTTTTGTGTCGATTAAACGGGGCATCTTCAACACCCGTGACCGAAACGAACACTCGAGAAAACGGAAAATTATTTCACACATCTTCTCACAGAAAAGCGTCGTTGAATTCGAGCCCCAAATTCGCTTGTATGTTAAGATGTTTATCCATCAATGGGACCGACTCTATGATCTGGCGTTGAAGGAGGAATCAGGATCTGATGGCGAGGGTTGGAAGGGTGAAGGTGGCAGGCTTTGGTTAGATTGTTTACCTTGTAAGTTTAGGCCCTCGTTTCTCCGAGCCATTCTGATGGAATACCTTATGACCAGGGGCAAATTACCTCGCGTTTGACATTGTTGGCGATTTAGCATTTGGGGCACCGTTTGGTATGATCACCGCTGCAAGAGATCTCGCCGTCGTACCCAAAGACCAAAAGCAAGCCATGGCCAGTTACGGCAATAACAAGACTTCGGTCGAGGTTGTGGAGATCCCCGCAGTAAAAATTCTCAACGGGCGAGGAGAATTCTCGATGTCCATGGGAGTCTTGCCTCCATCCTGGCGCCCTTATGTCCGCCACCTGCCATGGTATAACCAGGGGCAGAAGGACGTGAAAACGCTGGCGGGAATTGCGATTATGGCCGTTGCCAAGCGCTTGGGAACACCGACAGATAGGATTGATCTTCTGAGCAAACTTCAAGGTGGACGTGATGGTGATGGAAACCCTATGGGGAGAGAAGAACTCACAGCCGAGGCCCTCACCCTTCTCATTGCTGGTTCTGATACTACGTCGAAGTAAGTCTACGCTCGTCAACATCTTAGGCGTTCTTCCCTTGAATATTTGACGATTTTCACAGCTCAACTTGTGCAATTCTTTATTACCTTGCTCGGAATCGCCACACCCAGATAAAGCTGCAAAAAGAACTAGATGAGCAATTAGGGTCGGAAGACGAACTGGTGGCTAACGGACAACAAGTGAAAAGGCTGCCTTACCTGGACGCGTGCATCAACGAAGGTTTACGACTGCATTCGACCTCCGCTCTTGGTCTTCCCAGAGTTACTCCTGAGGGAGGCTTGACGATTTTGGACCAGCATTTCTCAGAGGGCACAATCCTCAGCGTTCCAAGTTATTCGATTCATCGTGACAAGAACATATGGGGTGAAGATTTCGAAGACTATCGACCCGAGCGTTGGTTTGAGCGAGATCAAGCTGATATTCAGAAAACTTTCAATCCTTTCTCCATTGGCCCACGGTACGTTCGTTCTCTTCTCTCGACACTGATAAATTTCTAATATCCATCTCAGAGCTTGCGTTGGGCGTAATCTGGCTTTCCTGGAACTGCAAATTATTATCGCGTCCATTATGCGCAGATTTGACATCGTCTTGGCAAGCTCAGATCAAAAAGTCAGTCCTATCACGTTGGCTGGGCGACCTTTTTACTGACATATCCTAATCAGCTTGAGACTCGGGAGGGATTCCTTCGGAAACCATTGGCATGCAATGTGGGCATCAAGCGACGGGACTGATCCTGGGAGATTTTAATGTTAGTTCGTGTGTTCCATGAGCGCTGTGCCGCTCATCTCATCCTCGTGTCAACTACGTGTTCGAGGGTTGTATTACTGCTACTGTCATGTACCTGAATGAATACCCATTCATTATGTGATTTCTTATT
>Ga0307517_10006345_pt1 | contig 17548 bp, 11 predicted proteins | sample 23_EM_MG_FD_194515 | JGI IMG/M metagenome (GOLD analysis project Ga0307517, IMG submission 194515) | Populus trichocarpa ectomycorrhiza microbial communities from riparian zone in the Pacific Northwest, United States - 23_EM | ecosystem: Host-associated > Plants > Roots > Unclassified | place...
CCTACCTTTCATTTCACCTCTTCCTTGTCTTGTTTGAGGTGCCGATGTTCACCCCAGTTTATTTTTAAGTCTAAAGAGTGTTTTTAAAAGAAATTATTTTTTCATTCGTTTTAAATTAATTTTTTTTAGATTATTTTATTAAATTGTTATTAAAAATAATTTTTAAAAAATATTATTTTGACATATTTTCAAGTAAAAAATATTTTAAAAATCAAATTGCTTCGAACTTGAACACCCTTCAAATCTCAGACTCAAAAACCGATCAGACCCTGGCCAGCCAGAGTCATCTTATTAACTCTACAGTAATCGAGTTTATGTTTTTTTCGTAGGATAATCAAGCGCCTGACACTTCTTTAAAAAATCACTGGCACTGTGCATTCATTCAAAGATCCTTCTCTTTTTTTATCATTTTCTTCTTAGGTTGGTGTTTTTTTTTAGATACAGTAAAGGGATTTAGCCATGCATGCGAAATGCTCATGCCTGGTTTGCGGTATCCATCATTCGATAGATAGCTGAAATCCGTGACTTCACAGAGCCAAGATTGTCCTTGACACCTCGAGACAAAAAGTAAATTGAAAAGGATCATTATTCATTACAGATTAGTCTCTAGCCTACAAATCAGTCCCAAAACTTCAAGAACTTATTAATGCTTAGTGATTTGATCTTGTGGCATGGAAACTCGGGGGATGGGCTTGGATAGAGAAAATCTGGAAAGAAATTAAAAAAGATTTTAAAGGTTGAGTGTCGGCAGGTTAATATATATATATATATATATATGCAGGCTGGGGGTCTAATTTTTAGCAATCCAAGTTCAAAAACTGCATTACAACCACAATCAAGGGGCGGCATCGAAGGCAGCCACATAGCCAAAAAAGAAAAAGAAAAAGAAAGCAGCTCTAGCCCAATAAAATGTCCTGGATAAAGCTATTCATAGCATGGACCATTAAATCCCACTCGGGGGAGTAGTGAGATAAACATCCTTTTCAATGTTGTGTTTCCACCACGATCATGTCCTTCCATGACTTTTTAAAACATTCGGTGTGTTTTACTCAACAAAATTTAGGCAGTGTTTTTCTTTTTTAACATATTTGACAGGATATTAAATTAATGTATTTTTAAATATTTTTTTATATATTTTAACATGGGAATGTTGAAATTTAAAAAAATATTTTAATTAAAAATATTTTTACAAAATCACTGTACTATATTCAATTAAAAAAATATAAAAAAAAATAACGGGTCGACTAGTTTAATTCATGATCAGGTCATAAAATCAAGATAACTCAAGAAAATTGAATTGAAAAAATATTACGAAACCTGGTTAAAATAGAAAAAAAAATAGAATCAATTTAGGCAATCTACTAAATCTATAAACCGGTTTATAAAATCTTACTTTTAACAGATTTAATATTAAAAATTAATATGAAGCTGAAAAAAAACTAAGTCATGAAATGAGAATATAACCTTTAAAAATAAAATAAAATATAAAATATAAAGAACAATTCCAAAAATAATAACATAAAAAAAAACTAAAAAAATAAAAACTGAGTTCTCGAAGAATTAAATTAAAATAATAACAATAAAACACACTTTGTAGGTGTGGCTGATTTAGCCCCGTCGTTTAGTGTTTAATTAAGAATAATATAATATTAGTATTTATTTAAGTTGGCAACGTTAATTGTTCTGCTTGGACTTGTAGAAAGTAGTCACGGAAGCGAATGTCCTTATTGGACATGTTCTATTCCCTCGCTTTGTTTTATCTCTCGGAGTCTTCTCATTGCCACACCTTGACAGGGAAAAGGAATAAAAAAAGATTGCTCAGGAAAATATGAAAGAGAAGAAAAGGCGAAATTTGCAATGCTAACATCGCCAGCTAGCGCTGCCCCCATTGGAATGCACTATCTTATAAATAATCTTGTTACATCATCTCTAGTCATGTAACCTTTTCTGAATGGGCACACTCGTGCATGAGATGCTGGTGCCCCCATAAATCATCACTGTGCGACTCAACAAGTTGGTTTCACAGCCAATTAAATTCAAACTTGGTCAGGCGATCTTAACAGCTCACTACCTTGATTAAGCAGGTCAAAGAATCTTACTAACAACATTAGATACTCCTGTCGAGGATTTGATCAAACATAATGGGACATAACTTTTTAAAATACAAAATCAAACAAGTTTTTATTCAGAGTGTTCTCGCAAAGTAAATGTTGCCCACGAGGAATGGAATTTACCAGAACGCAAGCAACCATGGCATATCGGCAAGGTATATACTAAAACTCTAGAAATAGAAAACAAAGTGCACAGAGAGAGGTGGAAGAACAGGGCTGCAGTTCGAAGAAAGGAATTATTCGAATCAATTCAGAAGTTTTTAAGCTCATTTTATGTGCATTTTGAGAAGGAAAGAACCACGACATTTCTCGTCACAGTGCATTTAATTTAGCTGGTACAAGTCATTATATGCTGTGTCAAAACCTAAAATCGAATTTCCCTTGTCCTGGAGATGGATATCAAGGAGGAAAGACAGCCTTTATCCTAAGCAAAGGCAATCACACTGTAATAATCGGCGAGCTTTGTCAGTGCACATTCACCTATGACCAGATCAAACTACACATGATTTACGTGTCCATTAAATTTATTACCATGTATCCAAGTACAAACAGACGGAGACTATTCGACGAATCTTCCAAGTATCCATCCACCCATGATTAGATAAAACTATATATAATCCATACGCGTTATTACATCTTGCCAACGGACCTCCACCAACGACCAAATGAGATTACACTCGGTAACGAGCGTCTAGCTCAACTAGCAATATTTTTTTTAAAAAAAGATTCCGAGTTTAGATCTTTTCTTTGTTATATAAAAAAAAAAGGGAATTACACGCACATTTCTAGTTAATAAATTTTATCAATGCATGCAGATCAATGGTAGCCACGTAGGATACCCGCAAAAAAGCTGGCATCACCGGCCACTATATAATTTATGCCCAACAAATATTTTGATAAAAAAATAAAAAGAATAGAGTTACCAAGTAAGGAGTCGAGCAAAAGTTATAAAATAGTTGTAGAAAAAGAAAAGATATTAAAGGAAAAAAAAAGAAAAAAAAAAGAAAATACGAGGGTTGATGAGTAAGACAGCATCATTATTTTCTCTTTGATCGCTATCAAAATCCAAATGTTTTCTCTCCTCTTCCCCTTAGAAATCGATAGTTTGCTTGAATAACACCTCTAACGCACACCGCCCCCTTCCGCTTCTCCCTCTCTCTCTCTCTAAAAAAAACACCTACCACCTACTTTTTAGCCCTCTACAGAAAAACCGGCTTCTCACTTCATTCTCTGCCTGTCGTTTTTTCTCTCTCACACACACATATCGAAAAAAGAAAAGAAAACATAAACCAAATAAAAATAAAAAAAAACTCTCTTTTTTCCTCTCTAAAATGGGTTTCTTGGGCATGAGTCACCTGCCAAATCTGAAGTGACCCATTTCATTGTTCCTCTACCATTACTTGAAAAGACCTTCATCTACTCTCATTTCAGCTCTCTCTTCTCATCTGCTTTTGATACGCTCTTTTAATGCCTCCTCCGATAAGGAGTTTCTATTTTTTTCCCCTTTTAAATTTTTGTTTTCATTTTATGCCATTTTTTTCTGGTTAAATCTGGCAAGACCGAGTTGAGAGTGTTGGTGGCCTTAAAGAGGTAAGGGACTTCATTGCTTTCTGGTCTCTTGAGATTTTTAAATGGGTTTATACTTTATAGTGATCTGTTTGCGTGTCTTAATTTTTGCTTGGAAGTGGGGTTTTGATATTTTAATTGATAGATAAGCACGGCTTGATCTTACCTAAAATTATTCTTATTTTTATTGGCTCTCTAAAGCAGTTTTGCGACGGTTTGATAACCATAAAAGGCTGTTCTTTAGTGTGGAAGGAAACACAAGTTGGTGATCAACAGATTCATTCCTGGAAGATTTCCTGTTTTCAAAATTTTTCCTTTTACATGTTCTCTTTAAGCGCCGTTGTCTTTCCGAAGCAACAATCTAGCGATTAATGCGGGATACATCCATCCATACTTCACAGATATCGTTTTAAATCCAGAGGCTTAAAATCTTGCTCTGCATTTGATTCGGTAACCTGTCCGTCAGCCCCTTTAATTTCATTGTTTTTTTATAATTAGTAAAATAATATATACGTGGTTGCTTGGTTGCCTGCGAGCTGAGTACCATACTGATCATGTTAAAAACTCTTTCTTCCATGTTCACGTGTTTCTTGTTTAACAACGTTTTAGTTTTTTAATCATGTTTGATGTGTAGGTTATGCTGGGAGTCTTGCATTTTTAAAGTGATTTTTTTACTTTTACTACGAGTCGGACATTTTAAAGACGAATTTATATATAATCCGAAATATGTGGAAGGATGACAGATTATGATCCTGGTCCTATAAAATAGTTCTTGCTTTGCAGGTGCCCTTGAGACCATCACTATAGGGTCGTGGCTTTTCACAGTTTTGCATCTGGATGTGGCATGACTCTGAGCTTGAAGGTTGATTCTTGTTTGCCTGTAAGTCAGTTGAATTATATTTTGATATCTGTTCATTGATAATTTTTTCCCCAAGTTTTGGAACTATTTTTCCCTCAATAGGAGAAAAAGCATTGGGGTTTTGTATCTCTGAATCTGAACATGGTGTTAGTTTTGGATACTATTAGATTTGTTCTGCAATGCAATACTTATTCTTTTGTTTGTTTCCCATGTAAATTCTAGCGTCGTTCATGGTTCATAAATTTCAGTTTGATTTTCACGTCTTTCAATTTCCTCAAGTTTTAATTTTTATCTTGTGTGTTGGTTTTAGTAGCGATATTAACTCGTATATTTGATAGCAAGGGGTTTATTTTTATTGTCATAAATTTTCATTTGAAAATTATTTGGGCCTTCTCATTTTTAGATCTGTAGCTGTCTTTCTTGTGCCAGATCTTTTTTTGAAGGCCCCTTTTATTTTCGTCATGGAGGGTGAAACATCTTGGGTAAATAATTGTTTTGAGAACCCGACAAGGGACATTGGTGAGTTCGATTCATTTTCTGAACATAGCGATGAAGGAAATAAAGAAGTTAATGCCATTTCAGTTGATTTAATCTTGCCCGATGATCTGCTAGAACGAATCCTAGCCTGTCTCCCCATTGCTAGCATCTTCAGAGCTGGCTGTGTGTGTAAAAGATGGCACGAGATTGTTAGTTCAAGGAGGTTTTTATGGAACTTCTCACCTGTCCTGCCACAAAAACCATGGTATTTTATGTTTACAAGCTCTGACGAACCAGTTGGCCATGCTTTTGATCCTATCCTTCGAAAATGGTTTGGCATTGATCTTCCCTACATCCAAAAGTCCAACTGGTTCATTGCTTCATCATGCGGCTTGGTTTCCTTCATGGATAACGACAGCAGAAGCGAGTTGTATGTCTGCAACCCTATCACCAAACGCTGCATGAAGCTTCAGGAGCCCCCAGGCTTAAAAGTTTATGATTACAGTGCACTTGCAATTTATGTGAACCGGATATCACATGGTTATACTATATCAATTGTGAAGTCTAAGTTATGCCCTGGAAATTTTTTCCAATCTGATCTCTCTATCCATATTTATGATTCTGAAACGAGGACGTGGGTAACTTCTTGCACAGAGGTTATGACTGGATGGAGAGGTGGCGATGAGAGTGTGATCTGTGGTGGGGTTTTATACTTTTTGATATATTCTGCAGGAGGTGGTGCCACAGAAACCCGTCATGGTCTCATCAGGTACAATCTATCCAACAGATCTTCCCATGGCTTGTTGATAAGAAGTTTCATTAAAGTACCTTGTCCTCTTACTTGTGGCCGTCTGATGAATTTGAATGAGAAGCTTGTAATGGTGGGAGGAATTGGTAAACAAGACCGGCCTGACATAATAAAGGGGATTGGCATCTGGGTTCTAAATGGCAAGGACTGGCAAGAGATTGCCCGTATGCCCCACAAGTTCTTCCAAGGATTTGGGGAGTTTGATGAAGTTTTTGCTAGCAGCGGTACAAATAATCATATATACATCCAAAGCTACGGGGCTCCAGCGCTTCTTGTTTTTGACATTAACCAGAAACAATGGAAGTGGTCACAGAAATGCCCAGTGTCAAAGAGGTTCCCACTTCAACTTTTTACTGGGTTTTGCTTTGAACCTAGGCTTGATATGGCACCGTAATTCATTGAATTTAAGGTGGCGGTGTTGAAAAATTTGTCTGATATCCCCCCATTTCTCTTTTTGTTTGTTCTGCCTTCTTTTTCAATCATTATGAAATCTGTTTCAGAAAAGTTTTACACAAAGTGTACCTGCAAACTAATTCTGCTAATTCATGAAAATGGGGATTATTCTTTGCAATGACAATACATTTTGTATAAACACTTAATGATTAACCATGGATTCGTCCAGGCACTGGCCTTGTCACAGAATGTTCCTCTGGTGGTTCTTCAAGGTTTATGCATAGAATGCATATATCCATCTACCTGGATTTGTCACATTTTAGCTTCATGTATGTAAACCCAACATTGAGTTGTTTCAACGTTACATTTGCCCAGGTCCAAGTTTAACTGGCTGTCTTTAGCATGGTAGTAGAAATTATCGAGTAGAATTAATTTTCAATGCCTCTGATGATCTCATTCAAATTTCAAGCCCAAAGAAAATTTTGGGGGTATGGTGCTTAAATTGTTTTTCTGGTTTTGGCAATTCTGCCATCCCCGCATCAAAATCTAGAGCACTGCTACCACTTCCTCTCCTGCAATGCACCTGTCAAATCTAGTAATGGGTTTCCATGCTAGTGACTTCATGGTTGCTCTCTTTTCCCCCAACAATTCGATGTTGATTATACCAATTTCTCCCACAAATGGCAGGAGTTGAAAAATGCAACTTGGGTTTTGTTCTAGGACCACGCTTGTCAAGCTAGTATATAGTTTGCCAGCATGAAGTTTACCAAGTTTCCGAAGCTTGTGCATGCTGTCACCATGTTCAACAAAGAGGAGAGAGCAATGTTTGAAGATCACCGTGTAATTATCACCGTGTAATTAACGTAAGCTTGTCTCATTATTCCAGCAACACTCACTGTTGATGCTTTTTGCCTGTTCGATGTCTTTGGAGCACATTATGCCCTCTTTTCATAGAATGGGGAACACTAATGAAATCGACTGTACTTGTAGCATTAAACTAGTCGTGTACCCGTGTTACGCGGCGAAGTCTTTGTTGATCTGCCTAAGCAAAGTTACCCGTATCAGCATATAATATACTGGCATCAGGCAAGCAAAGCCAGCATGTTTTTCTCCATGGCTTCAGTTTTTGTTGAATCTCTCTGAGAGACAAACAAATCACTTTCAAGGCGGCTGCTGCTGCACTGTGCATAAGCGGCATTCACGAGGTATTAGAGGTTAAAGATTAGCAGTTGACTATCCTTAGTACATTACTCGAGGGTGAATTTAGAATGCAGAATGCCGAGATCGATAAAATAACCACCGATGTTAATCAAACTATTAAATCTCAATCAAAAAATAAAAATAATTTTTTATAGTAAACTCAGATTCAATGATTAAACTGGTATCAACATTTTAGTCGCATTACATGATAGACTGTGTTTTTCTTATCGAAGACATTAATTACTTAACATATTTACTGGGAATTGCAACTAATTCTAGATAATACGAAGGAATTATGATGTCAGCTCCGGTAGAATCAAACCAAGTCTCACGTTTTGAGAGCGCTTAGATTGATCCAACCCATAGTATTTGAGTTAATTAATAACACTCGTGTAATGATCAGTTCAAATATCCAGCAAAGCACGATACAGTTCCAAATACCAAACTGTTGTTGATAAGCTCAATTTATTTGTTTTCTTCAATAACCACAGGAGTGGATTTCATGGTTCCCACATGACATTAGAAAAAAAGAGGGCACGGCATTTCAAGTTATTTGACAATATTGGACGATTTGAACGTGCTAGAGCTAATTCTACCAGCCCCAACTAACACCACCATCTATATGATTCGACAAAATCGTATGATAAAACAACTGCTGAACCTTCTGTCACCGGCAAAGACAGGAAATAGTCCAAGGCAGTTTGCTGCAAGAACTTTGGAAATTTACAACTTACACCCATAAGAACCACCCAACTTGAGAGTAGGGATTTATCTCATCTTATCATGATTCAGCTATCTGATTTTGTTAAATTTAGCAGGGCAGGGAAACATTTAAAAGTTGAAACAGACTGCACGATTGTGCTAGCGCCCATGGTCAAATGTAACTTGTAACAGAAAGGAATAGCTGGAATCTTGTTAACAACCCTTCCAGAATAGAATCTGGCGTCTAAAGAGGATGAATTTTAGAGTCTTATTAAGGACCTCAAAACCAACATTTTTAAATAAACAAGCGAAGATTTCGGAAGTGGCAAAACGGCCACAACTCAAATAAGCTGGTCATCAAATTATATGAAAAGGGCATATAAAGGGATATGGAAATGAGATTCAGAAACAAAAGCAATATATATTTAAAGGTAATCTCTGCAAATTTATTTTCTTAATTCTGGTTAATTTTTAATTTGTATTTTTCTCTTTCTGGTGATTCTTTTGTTGATGGGTTTTCGCTTTTTTTTGTTGATTTGGGCGAGACAAATCCAGTGAATTCATTTTAGGGTTTTGCAATTCTGGTGGGTTCATTATGATCATAATTCAAGATTGACTTTTTGGTACTGATATTCAGTCTAGTTTATGGAATTCCCATTTTTTTTAATCAGAATTTTGATTTGTTTTTCCCCTTGTCTTGTGTAATTCGGTAGTTTATCTACGTTATTGTAGAAAATTGGGAATCGTCCCAAAAAATGGTAAATAGAGAATTTGTCGTGCTGTTGTCCTGATTGATTTTAGTATAAAGAACGTTGACTAGCTCCGACATTCCCATTCACTGACCTTTTGCTGTAACCTGTGACACCTTTCCAATAAGCGAAATGGATCATTTCATTCTGATTGACGGAACAGGCATTTTGAAGGGCAGCAAATGGCGATGCATTTCAAAGACCTTCCTTCTCTGGCATTCAGGGATGCTCAAAGGAACACGATACGATATTGCAAACAGGATTCCGGACGCGTTGATGATCGCGTGTATAGTGATTATAAATGCAAGGATTACTGTCCCGATGTTTTCAGGTTATTTTTTTGTCCTTTTTCTTTTACAGATTTTTCTTTTCATTCATACCTGTCTTGTCTGTCTGTTTTTATACATTCTTTTATATTTCTCCATGCTTAAATTCAGCTATTTATTAGTGAAGAAACACAGTTCTCCTTTGATACGATGCAAACAATCTAGGCCTACAACTGTCTCACACACTCAACTGCTGGTCTCTCTCTCTGCCTGTAGACACTTATTATAGCTTTCCAGGTCTAGAGCTGACACTACTGTTATTGTATTTGTCACAGACGCATACAAGAGCTCAGAAATATTGATCGCTCTGATTACATGATGTCGATACGTTCAGATTTGACCCTAAGGGAGATATTGTCAGCAGGAAAGGATACTCGTGTGATCCCTGTCAGCACTGATGACCGCCTTGTTATAGGAATCGTGCCAAAATCTGAAAAGAAGGTAAAGACTAAAGAGATTAATCTTCAGAGTTGTCCTGCTAGTGTAGTAACAAATGAAATATTATTAGCAGGGCAGAAACTTGTTTCTTTTTGTCTAATTCATCTTTTTTTTTTTGCATCAGAAGATTAAATTATGGCTTTCAAATTTGTGTTATCAACTTGATTATGGTGATGAATATTCACTGGCTTCAGTTTTTTGTTTTTCCATTATACTAGAAGTATAGAGTTCACCACACTTGTATTTGTAGGTAATGCTGCGTGTGCTTCCAAGCTATTGTTTCCATCTTGAAATGAACCGTGATTCACTGTTAAGCATCTTATATGGAATCCACTATATGAAGCCAATTGGTGGTCCTAAGGTACAGAACATTTCAACTCTCTTACATCAAACAGCATTACTTGCATATTACACAGCGTTTTGTTACACACGAGGTATATAAACAGCGGAACAAACAACATCAACTCAAAGATGTTGAAATCATAGTTGATAGACACCTCTTAACCTGGTCAATCTGGCTGGAAATCAATTGAATTCACTCTAAACTGGGTTGATAAGCTAGTTACACCTCATACAACGTTGAAGTAAAAAAAACCCGTCACCCTTCAACCTGGTAAAAAATCCAATAAATCCAGTTAGAAAATGGATGGTCCATGCATCGTCTGATTGGTCATGCACCATCCTCTAATTTGCGTGCGTGATGTATGTACTCTTCTATCGCATTTCATTTTGTTGTTTCCTCCACAGACGCAAAAAACAGCTTTCATGTCCGCGGATTTAGAAAATGTGTTTTTCTCTGTTTCTTATATGTGTGTACATGTCAAGACCAAACGAAAAAATCCTTTCTCCGGTAACAATCACAAAACATGTCACTGTTTACAAAACAATTTCTTATGTTTTCATTTGCAGTTTCTTGTCCATTGAATTAGAATACTTAAAGCGAAAATAATGCTATTGCTGGGTGGCCTAAGACGTCCGATTTCACTTGAAGTTATGATGGGCACTATAGGTTGCACTTTTATTACACATGATTATTGCCTTGGTGAAGAAACAAAGTTAGTGGAAAGAGCCAAAACCTGATAAAAAAATTTCCCACAGATCTTCCCTTGTGTTTTGGAACTAACATTTTTGAGTTGCTACATTGCACTAATCATGACTTTTTGTGAGCAGGTTTACTTTTCTGTCTATTCCAGAGTGATTCCATCAGATGCTAACATATTCAGGGTTTTTGATCTGAAAGGCTCGTGGAAAGGACGAAAAATAAACAAACCAAGAGCCAAAGAGAACATCATATTAAAGGATATGGACTTCGGTTTTCGTTTTTACCTAGATCCATTGATCCAAGAAAAACTCTTAGGGTATGTCAATTACTCTAGTTCTTTCTAGACACATTAGTTTGAAATACAAACAAATATTTGAAGAGAGAACAAAGCGAGGTGAACTAGATCTGGAATTGGACTTTCAGATTGTGGAGATCAATTTTACGGACACAGCTAATTGTAGTTCCACCTGGAAACTTACTAAATGCAATTAAAAAACTGTAAAAACCCTTCGGAATTTGTCGTAACCTTCAAGCCTTTAGGCATTGATTGTTTACCCTTCTGTTATCTATGAATTTAAGTTTTAATCCCCTTTTTTACTTTTACAGGCAAATCAAGCATGATTGTGAGTTTTTGGAAGCTCAGGGTATAATGGATTACAGTCTTTTGATTTGTATAGCTTTGCCACCTCAAGATAAAGGTGATTTCCACTCCTAATCTCTTACATTGCTTTGGTACTTGATAAAGAAGAGAATAGGAAATTTATTGATAAAAGAAACGCATCGACCATCTAATGAAACTGAACTGAAGCAGTGGTCTGTGATGTTATTCACTTTCACACCCTGAATTTGACAAAGAATATCTGTGTAGTTCGGAGAATGTGCATTTCAATTCTTACACTCTTGGTTCATACTAATGTGCTGTTTGCAGAATTTGCATTTCAATTCATACTCTTTTTATAATTTCTCAGAATATAGAGAAATGATGTTCAATTCAATTTAAATAAGCCTTAATCCATACTAAAAGGTGTTTCATTTTAAGTTATTAATTAGTTTAATGTCTATTTGTTTCACGTAAAATATCTTACAGTAAAATGTTTTTTAAATTTTTTTGTGTTTGTTTCTGAAAAATATTTTCCTCGATTTGTTTCCCATAAAATATTTTATAGAAAAACTAATCAATATAAAATATTTTTATACTTAATCTTCAAACTTAATTCATTTGTTAGAAAATATTATCAGTTCATGAAGTTTTGTAAAATATTTTATATATAGTAATCCACTTACAATATTTTTCAACTAATTCAACCACCACCATCTCCTCTTGCATAATCACCACGATCATCTCATTATCACTGCCGTCACAACCATCACTTCCTCCTCCATCACCTTTTTTTTCACCATCTCCTCTGCCATCACCACCACAACCACCTCACCATCACCTTCTGCACCATCACAACTAGCACCACCATCATTAAGCCAAGTATTTTAGGGGAAAATATTTTACATGTTTACTTCTGAGTATGTTTCCCTTCCTCAGAAGTTTGTACCTGAGTTTAGAAATGAAATGAAGAATAAAATGATTTCACTTTTACACAGCATTCAATTGCGACCATATTACAAAACGAAATAACAGAGGATTTTTTTTTTCTATTCTTCTACAGATTCGGTTGATAGCAGAAGTTCCTATAGCGAAGTTACATCCTCCTGCCACTCTCCTATGAATTCGAATGATAGCAGAAATTCCCATGTCCAGAATACTGGCTATGGAGACTCTTCTCCTGTAAATTCAGTTGATAGCAGAAGTTTTGATAGCGATAGAATCTCAAGTTGCTCTTCAGAAGAAGTTGAGGGAACACAGTCAATTTATTCTGACATTAGCAAAGAGCTTGATAGGTAAATAACGTCTTCCACCCAACAATTATGCAATTCACAAAATGAATGATAGGCTATCTACATTACTTTAGTTGACCATTAGCAAGTCTCTTTTGTTTGGGTTCATTGGGAGTGGTTCCATTTAGATGAACATGAGCTTGAATTTACCATAGATCACATCCTTCCCAAGAAGAAGATCAAAATTTAAACTGGCAAAGAGCATAACTGAAACAATGAAAGTTGAGCTCAGGATCATATTCAAGATTTTTCTTCATCTCAAAATCTGAATTTGAACTGTTTCTTTTGGACACACTTGACAGTAAATTGCTTCGAATCTGAGCGACTGAGATATCTGGAAACAACAAACAAAAACTCCACACACACACACACACACACTTCTTCATTGTAATACTTTATATATGTGTGTGTGCCATTATGATTTCACTTTATTCTATTCAAAGACTATCCACTGCTTAAAACATAAAATGGAGGAGGGCAGGTAGAATGGAAAGTTCACTAGCCTGTCCATGAAAGAGCCCACTTTCCTCCTGTCATATAATTTATCCAAAGGAAACCAGGGGTGGTTTTGCCCTCTCTTTGTTTTCCCCCACTTGTCTACTGAAGATGAACTTGATAATCTGGGATTAAATAGTATCTTCATTGATGAAATACTTTCTGCCATGGTTCCATTGCAGTTCTAAATTTAGATTAGGTGTGGGAATGCCAGCACGTACTATCCGATCAAAACTGATTAAAGCAGGACATGTGCCATCCACTCGAAGCGCTGGAGGATTGGAGTGCGCCGACGTTGTGTTATATTTCTCAATTGTTGATATATTTCAGAATTACAATCTGGCTAAGCGCCTTGAACATGCTTACAAGTCAATCAAGTACGACTCCAAGTCAATTGTTACAGTGAATCCCAAGGCATATGCTTCTCGCTTCCAAGATTTTATGAGCCTAATTTTTCATGTGGACTGCTGATATTTGTGGACTTGCAACTGGTAAGTTTTGTTTATTTTACCATCTCTCGACATGAATTATTACATGAGGACATTCTCAACCTTTGGCACGTAAGACATCCATGCTTGTGGAATAACTATCAAAGTGCTGTCTATAGGATGATTTATATCTTATTATCAGTGTTCTTCATACTCGTAAGAGATTCCGTGGGCTTATAGATGTAGTGCATTCTAGCAAAGTCAAGAACTTTCTTACCGAACTTCCAACAAACTGTCCGAATCAGACATCCCTCTTTAGTGCTCTCTTGCATTTCATCTCATTATACGAAAGTTAACACCTAGCAACGCATGAATTTTCAACATTCTGCCCCTGCATGTGATTGAATGAGAAGGTAAAGAAAGCAGCCCTTGCTGACCTACAGGCATCCAAATCCAGTCAGCCTCAAGCTCAACCAACCAAATTTGAGAAGGGTTTTTGCTTACATTCTCATTCTTTCCTTCTTTTTTTTTAGCAATGAATGCTTGGATTTTTCAAATTTTAATCCTAAGTACCCAGATTCCTATCCTGTTTTTATTTAGTTGTTGTATTCACATTGCATTTCTCTCGGGACAGGCATGATCAACTGGATTCCTCCTATCATGCACCACATTGTTAAAAATTGTGATCCATAGAAATCAAGACTTACAATATATTTGCCTCTCCTTGCTGCTGCTGCTTCCTTTTCTTCTTCTTTTTTTGATTTCCCTCTCCTTGTTATGGCATAAAATTATTATTTTTTTCACTCTTTTTGACAGGGCTATGGACCGTTCTGTGCCGTGCAAGTTTTTGACCATCTGCATAGGCATATAATAGACAAATTATCATTCATTATGGAAATGGGATACGCAACATGATGGCTTGGAAACACAGGGACAGCTGATCTCATATTACCAAGCAATATGGCTCTGTCAATTTGCAATATCTGGATGATTATTGATTTATTTCCTTTTTTCTTATTTAAAACAGTGTTCAGAGTATCTCTAATGGCAAAAACCATTTAAAAGTCAAATGATTATTACAGCATTTTGAATAGTGTCATTTAGCTGCTTCTTTTTTCAGGTGATACTCCAATGAACAAAACTATTTTATCAAATTATCTTGTATTTTATATAAAATGATGAAAGAAAAAGAAAAAATTTTAAAGATAAAATATAGTTAAATTTTTTCATATAATTCTCTCCAATAAATATTGAGTCATTTTAGTCTCCCCCCTCTCCATATAGCTTTCCTGTTGGAGATGGCTTTGGTGGCAAAAGGGAGGAGAGTCATTCCTTCTCTATTAAACAGTTCATTGTTTATTTCTTTTCAACGTTTTTTTTTTTTTATTATTATTATTTTTACAGTTAATGGCATCGTAGTTCGAGTTTAAGATCCATAAATTCGTAAGCCTCCACGGCACCAAAAAAGTTATAAAGGAATCAGAAAAAATATCAGAACTAACAAATCACAACTGCCCTGATGGGACCGAAATTAAAGGGCACATTAAGCCAACGCCAGATCTGGGCCAGGAAAGGGACACTGAAAGACAGGAAGGATAGACAGCAAAAATACAGAGGCTCGGGATGACAATGTTCCCTGCGGTCGGATTTCTTTATTTCTGTATCATATTTATTGATTAATAAATTTAAATATTTATAAATTATCATCTAATCAGTATTTATTATCTACTATTATATATCTATTAATTAATAAAATATAAAATAATTAATAATTCATTTTCTGTTTAGCTTGTGAGAAGTGCAGATTTTGATAGCTGTTTGTCAAATATATATTATTTTCTTTATCCAGGTTCTTTCTGCTCCTTCAAGTCGGGTTAGTCGGTCGTTTCCCCCGAGCGATATGCCATGCATGCATACTAACCTTTTCTAATTCATTTTTGTGATATTATATCATAATTGCTTCGTAATTTTATAACACTTTTAAGCCATATCAGTCGGGGAAATTGCATTGGTACCGATTGTTATCAGAGGCCATTCTGTTGCCTGTTGTCAATTTATTCACACAACTTATTAAAAAAGATTATATAATGAAGATCGATTAAGAAATAATTATCATTCTAAAAAAAATATAGTCATTCACTAACCGACAATAATAAAATATTAAATCCAAAACTTAGCTTAAAATATGAAAAGCTTTTTGATTCAATTCTTACCCTTTAATAACTTATATAAAATGATCACCGAGTTTTTTTCCCCTTGTAAAACAAGATAGGCTATAATAGGAAAAAAATAATGTGATTTGACCGACTAATTTTTGGTTTGAATGAATCCGGGTTATCATAGATAACCCCTTGCTTATGTATGTATGTATAAACATGTTACTTTTAGATATTGATTGGAATTGTGATAATGATTGTTTTAAAAATATTTTTTATTTAAAAATATATTAAAATAATAATTTTTTATTTTTAGAATTTATTTTTGATAACAACATATTAAAATGATTTAAAATTATAAAAAAATAATTTAAAAAAATTAAATTTTTTTAAAAATACTTGGAGAAAACACAAATTTAAAACACCTTCTTATTTTTACAAACACAAATTTAAATTGTGCTAGCAATGATGATCTAACGAGGCACGAATTGATTTCCACAGTTGATTGGGCGAAACGGAGGGCACGATTTCTTATCATCAGATTTGTATGACAATCACTTTGCTCTTTAGAAAATCTGTGAAGTCCTCTTCTCTAATTTTTATAATAAACATAAAAATCTGCATGTCATAAATCTCAGATTTGACTGTCAACTGTCCCTTGAAATCTGAAAATTTGGCAACTTAACGGCATAATTAAGCAAAGTACATCCTTAGAATAAACAACCAAACAAAAGCTTTGTACCGCCAGCACGAGAGGGCTATGGACCACAGGCTGCTGGTTTGGTCTCTGACAGGCTTTTTGTTGGACAGCTTGCACAGATATTTCTTCACCTGCGGGCCTGTGGCTCAGCCCTACATCGGTCTATATGGGTAACATGCCGATGCACTAAAAAGCAGCCAACCAGGTTGATCTCCCTCGTCCTAGAATCCTAACCAGGCTCGGCATCATAGGTGGTCAAGCGTGTCACGCTGTTCCATGAACCGCATGGTGAAAAGTTTTAGCTTACTGCTCCAAGAGAAGGATTTAGGCATCATTACCCCCAGCGATTTTATTCCTATGTTTCAGTCATAGCATCTCAAATGAGGTTACAATTCGATAGTTCTTCAAGACGAGACACATAGATGATAGATGTCATATGAGTTAAATTTGGGCAAACTAGGCAATCTGCATGAAAAGTTTAAGAGAATGACTAAGGTAATTGCCAATAGACTAAAAGACACGCTGCCGCAACCAGCTCTCTGAAGCGTTGAAGCTCTGCAACCTGTGATCAAGTAAGATCCTCATCAAGGAAGATCTTACTTGGAAGACAATATAGCTTTTGCTTAGCTCTAAGGGCTCGAAGTTGGTCGACTGTATTTATGAAAGTCTTGAAAAGAATAGCGAGAGAGTATGATTGGCGCTAAGACGGGGCTTTCTTTATTTTTATCTGGAATACAAGATGGAAGAAGATTCAGTTCCTTTGCACTTATTTTTCCACATTTAGTAAATTCCGTGTGCTTTAATGAAGTTAATCTTTTCAAATGGTGTTATTTTATAAAAACAATTCTTATTGACTCAAAGGAGTTGGAGAAAATAAAGCAGTGTCCATCAATCATGGTCATAGAGCATCTGCAATTTTTAACCAGTTGGCCTAGCACATGACATCGATCTGCCATGTCTATAACATGGAGATCAGTAATATTTATTTGCTAGAAAATATTTTTTTTAAAAAAATAAATTTTAGAAAAATAAATTTCGGGAAAGTGAATTATTTTCTGATATTTGATAGTGTAATGAAAAATAAATTGGAAAATATTTTCTATTATTTGATTATGTCATGGAAAATGAGCTGGAAAATAACTTATTAATGTTTTATTTTTCTCAAGTTTATTAAAATAATGAGGAACAAATCTTACAAATTAAAAAGT
>Ga0307517_10006346_pt1 | contig 17546 bp, 14 predicted proteins | sample 23_EM_MG_FD_194515 | JGI IMG/M metagenome (GOLD analysis project Ga0307517, IMG submission 194515) | Populus trichocarpa ectomycorrhiza microbial communities from riparian zone in the Pacific Northwest, United States - 23_EM | ecosystem: Host-associated > Plants > Roots > Unclassified | place...
GAGGCCCAAGGCGACGGATGGGCCAAACTCCAGTCTGATGGCTCCCTCAAGGGCCAAATCTGCTTCCACGGCGGCGACGACGCTAACTTCATCGCCCAGCGTGAGACTTCTTCAACAGCCTGCTAGGGCGACCGCCGCAGGCCGGCGACGCTGGCACAAGCACGCTTTCCTTTGAGCCGCCGCGCCCCCATGTCTTAGTCTCGCGGTCATGAGCGACCTCGCGCCCACCCTCCACATCCTGAAGACCCTGGTCGGGTTCGACACCACCTCGCGGGACTCCAATCTGGCGCTGATCGCGTGGGTCGAAAGCTATCTCGACGGCCACGGCGTGCCGCACCGCCGGGTGCCCAATGTCGACGGGACCAAGGCCAACCTGATCGCCACCATAGGCCCGGCCGTCGAGGGCGGCGCGGTCCTCTCCGGCCACACCGACGTGGTGCCGGTGGACGGCCAGCCCTGGGACACCGACCCCTTCGATATGGTCGAGCGCGACGGCCGGATCTACGGCCGCGGGACTTGCGACATGAAGGGGTTCCTCGCCCTGGCGCTGGGGGTCGTCCCCGAGCTGATCGCCGCCAGGCCGCGCAAGCCCGTCCACCTGGCCTTTTCCTACGACGAGGAGATCGGCTGCCTGGGCGCGCCGGCGATGATCGCGGTGATCAGGAAGGAGCTGCCCGCGCCGGCCTTCGTGGTGGTGGGCGAACCCACCGACATGGTGGCGGTGAACGGCCACAAGGGCATCAACAACTACAAGGTCACGGTCACGGGCCACGAGGCCCACTCCAGCCAGACCCACCTGGGCGTCTCGGGGATCATGGAGGCGGCGCGGCTGATGACCACGCTGGTGGCGCTCTCCGACCGGCTGGAGCGGGAGGTCGATCCCGCCTCGCCGTTCCTGCCCCGTGGCGCGACCTTGACCATCGGCATGATCAACGGCGGCACGGCCGGCAACATCCTGGCCCGCGAGTGCAGCTTCATCTTCGACCTGCGCTGCCCGCCGGGGTTCGATCCGGCGGCGATCCTCGCGCCGTTCTTCGCGGAGGCCGCCGCCATGGACGCCGCCCTGAAGCAGCGCGCGCCCGGGGCCGGCGTGGTCGTGGAGCAGCGGTCCAGCACTCCGCCCTTCGCGCCGGAGCCGCAGGGCGCGGCGGAGGCCTTCGCCCGGACGCTTGCCGGCGACAACGGCCCGCCGCGCGCCGTCTCCTATGCCGCCGAGGCCGGTCAGTTCCAGCAGGCGGGCTTCTCCACCGTGATCTGCGGTCCGGGCTCCATCGAACAGGCCCACCAGCCCAACGAATATGTCGAGGTGGTTCAGATGGAGCGTGGCCGCGGCTTCATGCGCCGGCTGGTGGAGTGGGCTTCTTCTTCTGGATGAAGGCCATCCGGAGCAGCAGGTCGAAGGGGTTCCAGGTCATCGCGCGCGCGATCGCCCAGGAGCCGACCTTGCGCGTCGCCTGAGCCTCGCGCCGGGCCTCCAGCGCCACATGGATGTTGCAGACCCCGGCGGTCAGGCCGCGCATCGGCGCGCCGATCTCGCCGCGCATGGCGTGGGTCGCGAACAGGACGAAGGTCGCCAGGAGGTGCAGCGGCAGGGTCAGCCAGAACAGCACCGGCGGGGTATCCTTCACGAAGACCCAGAAGCGGTTGCGCGTGCCGTGGAAGACCGCGAACTCGCTGCGCCGGCCCCCGCTGGAGGCCGAGCCCACGTGGCGCACCACCGCGTCGGGGACCAGCAGGGTCGGCTCGCCCACCAGCCGCAGCCGATAGCCCAGGTCGACGTCCTCGCAGTAGCAGAACAGCCGCTCGTCGAAGCCGCCCAGCTGCAGGAAGAGCGCGCGCTGGACCATCATCGCCCCGCCGCAGCCGGAGAACACCCAGCCGGGCTTGAGCGGCCCCGGGTCCTCGTGGCCGAACCCTCCCCGGAACGGAAAGCCGGCCAGGGACATCACATCGCCCAACCCGTCCAGCCGCGTCGGGTTGTTGGCCATCAGCTGGCGCGAGGTGAAGGAGCGCACGGCCGGATTGGCGTCCGCCGCCGCCATCAGCCGCTCCAGCCAGCGGGCGTCGGCATAGGCGTCGGGGTTGAGCAGCACCAGCCACTCGCCGGCGGCGGCCCGCGCCCCCTGGTTCACCGCGGCGGCGAAGCCCAGGTTCGTGGCGTTCTCGATCAGGGTGAGGCCCGGATCGGCCGCGGCCGCGGCCTGGGCCACCCGGTCGCTGGAGGCGTTGTCCACCAGCACGAGCTCGAAATCGGCGAAAGTCTGCGCCCGCAGCGCCGCCAGGCACTCGGCGAGCGTCGGCCCGCTCTCATAGACCACCACAACGACGCTGATCCGCGGCGAAGAGGACTTGTCTTTCGCGCCGCCCCGCGCCATCCGAACGTCAACTCCCAGGCTTTGAGTACCCATGACCACGATCGCGCCGCTGGCCATTCCCGACGTCCTGCTTATCACGCCCAAGCGCCATGGCGATGCGCGCGGCTGGTTCGCCGAGACCTGGAGCCACAAGGCGCTCCTGGCCGCGGGCGTCGACACCCGGTTCGTGCAGGACAACCAGGCGTTCAATGCGCGGAAGGGCACCCTGCGCGGCCTGCACTTCCAGAAGGCGCCGCACGCCCAGGGCAAGCTGATCCGGGTGCTGAAGGGGGCGATCTTCGACGTGGTGGTCGATGTGCGGCCGGGCTCGGCCACCTACGGCCAGTGGGTCGGGGCGACCCTGACGGCCGAGGCCGGCGAGCAGCTCTGGGTGCCCGGCGGCTTCGCCCACGGCTATGTGACCACCGAGGACGACACCGAGCTCTTCTACAAGGTCGACGGCGACTACGCCCCGCAACTCGAAGGCGGCCTGATCTGGAACGACCCGGACCTGGGCATCGCCTGGCCGCTCGACGGCGAGCCCGTGCTGAGCGACAAGGACAGGCTGCTGCCGCGCCTCAAGGACATGCCGCCGGCCGAGTTCTGATTGCCAAAAGCTCGTCATCCCCCGGATCAGCCTTCGGCTGACCGGAGGATAACGACGACTTGGGGTGGGACCACTCTTCCAGAACAAGCGGGTCGCTCTCGGCCCGCACGGCCCGCATCGCCTCGAACGCCGCCGCATCCAGCAACTGCCCCAAGGCCCACACCGCCGCCCCGCGCACCAGGGGCGAGGGGTCGTCCAGCAGCCTCTGAGCCTCCGCCGCCAGGGCCGGCTCACCCGAATTGCCGATGGCGTAGAGGACGTTGCGGACGAACTGCTCGCGGCCGATGCGCTTGACCGGGCTCTTGGCGAAGAGCGCCCGGAACCGGGCGTCGTCCAGGCGGGCGAGGTCGCCCAGCGCGGGCGCCTTCAGGGTCTCGCGCGCATGCAGCCGTTGCTCGGCGGCGACCTGGGCGAACTTGTTCCAGGGGCAGACCGCCAGGCAGTCGTCGCAGCCGTAGATGCGGTTGCCGAGCAGCTCGCGGAACTCATGGGGGACCGGTCCCGTCAGCTCGATGGTCAGGTAGGAGATGCAGCGCCGCGCATCGAGCTGATAGGGCGCCGGGAAGGCCCCGGTCGGGCAGATGTCGAGGCAGGCGCGGCAGGTCCCGCAGGTGGTGGCCTCCCGTTCGTCGGGCTCCAGTTCCAGTGTCGTGAGGATCGAGCCCAGGAACAGCCACGAGCCAAACTCCCGCGACACCAGGTTGGTGTGCTTGCCCTGCCAGCCCATCCCCGCCTGTTCGGCCAGTGGTTTTTCCAGCAGCGGCGCGGTGTCCACGAACACCTTCACCTTGCCGCCGAACCGGGACTGCAGCCAGCTCGACAGGTTCTTCAGCCGGCCCTTGATCAGCTGGTGATAGTCGTCGCCCTGGGCGTAGACGCTGATCGCGCCCTTCGTCGATTCGCCGAGAATTGTCAGCGGATCGCCGACCGGCCCGTAGTTGACGCCGACCACGATGGCCGATCGCGCCTGGGGCCACATGGCGCGGGGATGGGCCCTTCGCTCGGCGGTCTGCGGCATCCAGTCCATCTCGCCGTGCCGGCCCTTGGCCACGAACTCGGCCAGCCGCGCGGCGGCGGGCCAGGCGTCGGCGATGGGGGTGAAGCGGCAGATGTCGAAGCCGAGCGCCCTGGCGCGGGCGCGGATCAGGTCTTCGCAGCCGTCAGAAATCGAGGTCGTCATAGTGCTTGGCGGGGGCTAGGCCCGGCCAGCGGTCCGTGAGCAGCGGCCGGAAACACGGCCGGGATTTCAGCTTCATGTACCAGGTCTTCACCGCGGGGAAGTCGGTCCAGGGCACGTCGCCGAAATAGTCGATGACCGACAGGTGCGCCGCGGCCGCGAAATCGGCCAGCGACAGCCGCCGCCCCGCCAGCCACTCGCGCTCCTGCAGGAGCTTGTCGATGTAGAACATGTGGCTGCGCAGCCCGTCGCGGCCCTGGCGCAGGTTGGTCAGGTCCGGCGCGCCCATGCCCAGCAGCCGCTTTTCCATCTTCTCGTGCAGGATATAGCCCGAGGCCTCGTATTCGAACTTGCGGTCGAACCACTGCAGCAGGCGCCTGGCCTCGGCCCGTTCCGCCGGATCGCGGCCCAGCAGCGAGGGCTCCGGCGCGGTCTCCTCCAGGTGATCGAGGATCGCCCGGCTCTCGCAGAGCACCAGCTCCTTGCCGTCCTCGGCCTCCACCAGCACCGGGATCAGGCCCGACGCGTTCAGCGCCGTCAGCGACTTCGGCCGCTCCCAGTAGCGCACCTGGACCTCGCCGAAGGCCAGCCGCTTCTCGCCCAGCGCCAGGCGCACCTGGCGGGAGGCTGGGTCCAGCGGGAAATGGTGGAGAGTGCGTTCGACGCTCATGTCCGGCTAACGCGAAGGGGGGGCGAATCGTTGGTCCCCACAAGAGCCGTGAGACCCGTTAAGGCGCCGTTTACTACGCGCCTTCGCCCACATGCATTTCAGCAAAAGCCCCGCCATGCGGCTCGGCCCGCCCGCGCGGATCGGCGTGGATGATGATGTCCGCGGAGGGGAAGGCGTCGAGCACCCGCTTCTCCGCCGCCACGATCACCTCGTGCGCCGCGGCCAGCGTCAGCTCCGGGTCGAGGTCGACGTGCATCTGCATGTGGATGTAGGGCCCGGATGCGCGGGTGCGCAGCTGGTGCACGTCGGTGAGCCTCCTGTCCTCGGTCAGGAGCGCGATGATCCTGGCCCGGGCTTCGTCCGGCAACTCGTGATCCATCAGCTGGCCCGAGGCCTCGCGGAAGACGCTGATCGCGCCCCACAGCAACACCCCGGCGATGGCCAGCGCCGCGGCGGCGTCGACGCCGTTGAGACCCAGCCAGGCGGAGACCCCGATGCCCAGGAGCGCGATGCCGTTGGAGGCCAGGTCGGTGGCGTAGTGCGCCCGATCGCCCGAGACGGCCACCGACGCAGTCTGCTTCAGCACCCGACCCTGCGCGGTGATCAGCCCGCCGGTCAGGACGATGGAGACGACCATCACCGCCAGCGCCCAGCCTTCCTCCTGGATGGGGTGCGGGTGGATCAGGTCGCCGATCGCCTCGCGGGCGATCAGCGCGGCCGAGGCGAACACCAGGCCCGCCTGCACCAGGCTCGCGAAGGCCTCCGCCTTGCCGTGGCCGAAGCGGTGCTCGGCGTCCGGCGGGGCCGCGGCGTAGCGGACCGCGAAGAAGGTCACCAGCGAGGCCACCAGGTCGAGCGCGGAGTCCGCCGTCGAGGCCAGCAGCGCCACCGAGCCCGAAGCCATCCACGCCGCGACCTTGATCGCCACCAGCACCGTCGCCGTCGCCACCGACAACAGCGTCACCCGCCGGGTCAGGGCGGCGCTTTCAGAGGGGCTCAGGCTGCGCACGGCGTTCATGGTGCGGTTCTATTCCATCCCTCCTCTTTAGGGGAGGGACAGGCCGCGCAGCGGCCAGGGTGGGGGACTCGCGTTCAAGCTCGGACGTCGGAGCTTGGCCCGCATTTCCCCACCCGTCTCGGCTTCGCCTCGCCACCCTCCCCTGAAGAGGAGGGATGATCCTTACGCCGCCTTCCTCGGCATCGGCCCCACATACCGCGACTGCGGCCGGATCAACCGCCCGCCGGCCAGCTGTTCGCGGGCGTGAGCGAGCCAGCCGGTGACGCGGCCCATGGCGAAGACGCAGGTGAAGGCCGAGGGCGGGAAGGCCAGCGCCTCCAGCAGCAGGGCGGTGTAGAACTCGACGTTGGTGTCCAGCGGCCGGTCCGGCTTCTTCTCCTTGAGGATGGCCAGCGCCGCGGCCTCCACGGCCTCCGCAAACGCCAGCCGGCCCGGCATGACGTTGGAGCCCTCGGTCAGCCGTCGCACCGCGCCCTTCAGCGCGTCGGCGCGCGGGTCGCGCACCTTGTAGACCCGGTGGCCGAAGCCCATCAGCCGGTCACCGCGGCCGAGCGCCGCCTCGATCCAGGCCCGCGCATTCGAGGGCGCGCCGATCTCGTCCAGCATGTCGATCACCGGCCCCGGCGCGCCGCCGTGCAGGGGGCCCTTCAGCGCGCTGATCCCGCCCAGCACCGCCGAGGTCAGGCCGGCCCGCGTGGACGCGATCACCCGCGCGGCAAACGTCGAGGCGTTGAAGCCATGGTCGCTGACCGTCACCAGATAGGTGTCGAGCGCATCCACCTCCGCCCGGTTGGCTGGCCGCCCGCGCAGCATCCGCAGGATGTCGGCGGCGTGTCCCAGCGTCGGATCGGGCCTGACCGGCGCCTCGCCGGCCTGCGCCCGCACCACGGCGGCCGTGAACACCGCCGGCGCCGCGATCAGCCGGAACGCGATGGCCAGGTCGTCGCCGTCGCCCAGGCGCGCGGTCAGCGCCCGCATGGCCTCGATCGGCGTGCGGTCCAGGAGGCCGGTGTCCAGCGCCGAGACCTCGGCGAACACCTCGCCCCGCGCCGCGCCCAACGCCGGGCCCACATCCGCGGGCAGGCCCTCGAAGAAGCCTTCGAACAACAGGTGGACCAGGTCCTCATAGGTCGTGCTGCCCGCCAGTTCGCCCAGCGTATAGCCGCGGATGATCAGGCGCCCGGCCTTGCCGTCCACTTCCGAGAGCACGGTGTCCGCGGCGACGACGTCTTCCAAACCGTTCGACATTTGGGTCTCCAGTTCTTGCTTGCTGGCCCCCAGAAATGCCTCCAGACTGGGATCAGTCAATCTTGATCAATGTAATCAATATATGCCTGCCGCCGACTGGATCGCCGCCGAGGAAGCCCGGGACCGCCTGGGGGTACGCCCGCAGACCCTCTATGCCTACGTCAGCCGCGGTCGGGTGCAGGTGCGCCAGGACCCCGGCGACCCGCGCCGCAGCCTCTACCGCTCCGCCGACATCGCCGCGCTGGCCCAGCGCAAGAGCCGCAGCCGCAAGGTCGCCGACGTGGCCACCGGCGCCATCGCCTGGGGCGAGCCGGTGCTGGCGTCCGAGATCACCACGGTGGCGAGCGGGCGGCTGTTCTATCGCGGCCGTGACGCCATCCGCCTGGCCGAGACCGAGACCCTGGAGTCGGTGGCCCGCCTGCTGCGCGGCGGCCACGGCGCGGCGCTGAAACGCACCGAGCGGCCGCCGCCGCCGGAGCATCCCGACATGCGCACCCGCGCCTATCTGGCGCTCGCCCTCCGCGCCGGGTCCGATCCGCCGGCGCGCGGCCGCCACCCGTTGGCGCTGGCCGTCGAGGCCGCGACCCTGCTGGACGTGCTGACCGACGCGGTGGCGGGCGAGGTGGGCGGCGGGGCGATCCACAACCGCCTGGCGCTGGCCTGGGGCGTCGGGCCGGGCGGGGCGGCGGCCGACCTGATCCGCCGCATCCTGGTGCTGGTGGCCGACCACGAGCTCAACGCCTCGGCCTTCGCGGCCCGGGTGGCGGCGTCCACGGGCGCCTCGCTCTCGGCCAGCGCGCTGGCGGGCCTGGCGACCCTCTCAGGCCCGCGCCATGGCGGAGCCACCGCGGCGGTCCGCACCTTCGCGTCCGAGGCCGCCCAGCTCGGGCCCCGTGCGGCCATCGCCAATCGGCTGGTCGAGGACCGCACCCTCCCGGGCTTCGGCCACATGCTCTATCCCGACGACGACCCCCGCGCCGCGGCCTTGCTCGACCGCTTCAAGCCGCCGCCCGATCTGCAGGCGCTGCGCGACGCCGTCCAGGCCGTCGCCGGCCTCGCGCCCAACGTCGACTTCGCCCTGATGGCCGCCAGCGAGGCCCTGCGCCTGCCCCCGGACGCCCCCTTCGCCCTCTTCCTCGTCGCCCGCTGCGCCGGCTGGATCGCCCACGCCATCGAACAGGGCCAGGCCGATACGCTCATCCGGCCGCGGGCCCGCTACGTGGGGCCGGACCCGGAGCCTTCCCTCCCTTAATGGGGAGGGACAGCTCGCCAAAGGCGAGCAGGGTGGGGAGCTGCGCCTCAAGCGCTGCGATGGGGGACTGTCGGTGGCGTCTCAGTTTGAAATATGCATCCGCGACAATTCTGGCGCTGGGTACGGCAAGCCCATATGATGGGCATGGCCACAGCGAAGGCGTAAGAAGAGTGGTGCGGCGCGCCGCAGCCTTACCAAGAGCGAGCCTCCCAGCTAACTAGCCGATCTCACATGGGAGGCGAGGCTATGGTTTGGTTTGCGGGGGTCGGCGTATTCATCGGCATCGTGGCGCAGTGGACACTGTGGAGCCTTGCAGACCAGATGAAAGAAACTAATCGCCTGCTCAATCAGATCATGCTGGACGCTCGGCGAAACGGTCTCAACGGTTGATTTCAAACCGAAACACCGCCGGATTGCCGATAGAACAAAAATAGAACACTATCTGCGTATGAACCCCGAGATCGCACGCGCCCGGACCTTCCGCCGCAACATGAGCGAACCGGAAGTCCTCCTTTGGAGCCGCCTCAAGCGGCTGCGCGAACGGGGCTTCCACATCCGGCGACAGGCCCCGTTCAGAGGCTATTTCCTCGACTTCGTCTGCTACCCTCGACGCGTGGTGATCGAGGTCGATGGTGCTCGTCACACCGAGGACCGACAGGCGGCTCATGATCTCGTGCGCGACAAGATCCTGCGCCGTCAGGGCTTTCGGACCCTGCGATTCACAGCGGGGCAGGTCCGGCGGGACGTCGGCAGCGTGATGGACCAAATTGTCCAGGCGCTGGAGGCTTCGCCATCAACGCGGGACGCTAATCACCCGGCTCAGAGCTTGGGGCAACCTCCCCCACCCTGACCGCTTCGCGGTCTGTCCCTCCCCATTAAGGGAGGGAATTCATGCCCGCAGGTGCACCGCTTCCTCGGCCTCCAGCACATGGTCCAGGCGCCCGACCATCTCCTTGGGGCAGACCTGCCAGAACCGCTCGATCTCGCGGTCCCAGTTGCGCAGCAGGGTCTCGGCCAACGCCGAGCCGGTCTCGCGGGCATGCTCCTCCACCAGTGCCTTCAGCACCCCCGCCCAATGGGCCGAGACGACGCGGCAGGTGACCACGCTCTCGGTGTTGAGCTGCGTGTGGAACCGGTCCTCCGGGTCATAGGCGAAGGCCATCCCGCCGGTCATGCCGGCCGCGAAGTTGAAACCCACCGGCCCCAGCACCACCGCCATGCCGCCGGTCATATATTCCAGGCCGTTGGCGCCGCAGCCTTCGATCACCGCCACGGCGCCGGAGTTCCGCACCCCGAACCGCTCGCCGGCCAGGCCCGCCGCGAACAGCCGTCCCGCCGTCGCGCCATAGAGGATGGTGTTGCCGAGGAGGGCGTTGTCCTGCGGCCTGGCCAGGTGCGGCGCGGGCCGGATCACGATGGTCGCGCCGGAGAGGCCCTTGCCGACATAGTCGTTGGCCTCGCCGGTCAGCTCGAGCCGCAGCCCCTGCACCGCAAACGCGCCCAGGCTCTGTCCGGCCGAGCCCTTCAGCTGGACGGTCAGGTGGCCGGGCGCGAGGCCGGTCATGCCGAACTTGCGCACGATGTGCGACGAGGTCCGGGCGCCGATGGCGCGCGCGGTGTTGGCCACCGTGTAGGTGAGCTGCATCTTCTCGCCGCGCTCCAGCAGCGGGGCCGCGTCGCGGACGATCTGGGCGTCCAGGGTGTCGGGGACCTCGTTGCGGCCCTCGACGGTGCAGTAGGGCTTGTTGGCGCCCGGGTCGGCCTTCACCAGCAGCGGGTTGAGGTCGAGGTCGTCCAGGTGCTCGCCGCCGCGCGACACCTGCATCAGCAGGTCCGTGCGGCCGACGATCTCCTGCAGCGAGCGCACGCCCAGCTGCCCCAGGATCTCGCGCACCTCCTCGGCGATGAAGGTGAAGAGGTTGATCACCTTCTCCGGGCTGCCGGAGAATTTGGCGCGCAGCGCCTCGTCCTGGGTGCAGACCCCGACCGGGCAGGTGTTGGAGTGGCACTGGCGCACCATGATGCAGCCCATGGCGATCAGGCTCGCCGTTCCAATCCCGAACTCTTCCGCGCCAAGCATCGCGGCGATCACCACGTCGCGGCCCGTACGGATGCCGCCGTCGGTGCGCAGCCGCACCGAGTGGCGCAGGTTGTTCAGCGTCAGGACCTGGTTGGCTTCCGACAGTCCCATTTCCCAGGGGCCCCCGGCGTATTTGATCGAGGTCTGCGGCGAGGCGCCGGTGCCGCCGACGTTGCCGGAGATCAGGATCACGTCCGCCTTGGCCTTGGCGACGCCCGCCGCGATCGCCCCGATGCCGGTCATGGCCACCAGCTTCACCGTCACCCGCGCGATCGGGTTGATCTGCTTCAGGTCATAGATGAGCTGGGCTAGGTCCTCGATGGAATAGATGTCGTGGTGCGGCGGCGGGCTGATCAGCATCACGCCGGGCGTAGCGTGGCGCAGGCGCGCGATCAGCTCGGTGACCTTGAAGCCGGGGAGTTGCCCGCCTTCGCCCGGCTTCGCGCCCTGGCTCACCTTGATCTCGATCTCGCGGCACTGGTTCAGGTATTCCGCGGTGACGCCGAACCGGCCGGACGCGATCTGCTTCACCGCCGAGTTCGGGTTGTCGCCGTTCGGCAGCGGCCTGTAGCGCTCGCTATCCTCGCCGCCCTCGCCGGAGACCGACTTGGCGCCGATCCGGTTCATGGCGATGTTGAGCACGCCGTGCGCTTCGGGGCTCAGCGCGCCCATGCTCATGCCGGGGGTCAGGAAGCGCTTCCTGATCTCGTTGACGCTCTCGACCTCCTCCAGCGGCACGGCCTTGCCGTCGGCCCGCCAGTCCAGGAGGTCGCGGAGCTGGATGGTCGGCAGGGTGCGCATGCCCGCGGAGAACCGCAGGTAGGTCTCGTAGTCGCCGCGGTCGCAGGCTGATTGCAGGGTATGGATCATCCGCGCCTCGAAGGCGTGGCTCTCGCCGGCCCGGCGGGATTTGTAGAGCCCGCCTACCGGCAGGCCGACCGCCGCCGGGTTCCAGGCGCGGCGGTGCAGCTCCACCGCCTTGGCCTCGATGCCGGCCAGGCCGATGCCGGAGATGCGCGACGGCATGCCCGGGAAGAACTCCGCCGCGAGGCTGCGCGACAGGCCCACGGCCTCGAAGTTCAGCCCGCCCCGGTAGGACGAGATCACCGAGATGCCCATCTTGGAGATGATCTTCAGGAGGCCGCCCTCGATGGCCTTCTTGTAGTTCTGGCAGAGGTCGCGCAGGCCAAGCTCGCCGGTCAGGCCGCGCTCCATCCGGTCGAGGATGCTCTCCTGGGCCAGGTAGGCGTTGACCGCCGTCGCCCCCACGCCGACCAGCACCGCGAAATAGTGGGTGTCGAGGCATTCGGCCGAGCGGACGATGATCGACACGTAGGAGCGCAGCCCCTTGGCCACCAGCCAGCTATGCACCCCGCCGGTCGCCAGGATCATCGGCAGGGTCACGCGATCCGGCCCCGTGGCCATGTCCGACAGCACGATGGTCGAGCAGCCGCGCAGGGCCGCGTCCTCCGCCTCCGAGCGGATGCGGTCGAGGTTGGCGCGCAGCGCGTCGCCGGCCCGGCTCTCCTGCGCCGGGATCGGCATGGTGCAGTCGACGACCGCCACCTGCCGGGCGCCGATCAGATCGACCACCCGGTCGTACATGCCGGTGGTCAGCACCGGCGAGTTCATCACGAAGACGTCGGTCTGGGTCTCGTCCTCGGCCAGGATGTTGCCGAGGTTCTTGAACCGGGTCTTCAGGCTCATCACGCCGGTTTCACGCAGGGAGTCGATCGGCGGGTTGGTCACCTGGCTGAAGTTCTGCCGGAAGAAATGGCTGAGCGGCCGGTAGTCCTTGGACAGCACGGCCAGGGGGGTGTCGTCGCCCATCGAGCCCACCGCCTCCTTGGCCTCCTCGACCATGGGCGAGAGGATCAGCTCCAGGTCCTCCAGGCTCAGGCCGGCGGCGGCCTGACGGCGGACCAGTTCCTCGCGGGCCCAGAGGCGCTGCTCCGGCCCGGACCCGATGCGCTCGTCCAGCTCGACCATGTTGCCCAGCCACTTGTCGTAGGGGTGCTGGGCGGCGAGCCGGTCGATGATCTGCTCCTCGCCGTAGAGCCGGCCCTCGGCCAGGTCGACGGCCAGCATGCGGCCGGGCGCGATATGGGTCTTCCTGAGGATCCGGGTCTCCTCGACCCGGCACATGCCGGCCTCGGAGCCGACGATCAGCAGGCCGTCGTCGGTGTGCGCCACGCGCAGCGGCCGCAGGCCGTTGCGGTCCTTGCCGGCGATCACCCAGCGCCCGTCGGTGGCGCAGATCGCGGCCGGCCCGTCCCAGGGCTCCATCACCGCGTTGCAGTAGGAGTAGAGCGCCTTGTGCGCCGGCTTGATCTGGGCGTCGGTGCGCGCGTTCCAGGCCTCAGGGATCAGGAGCGCCTTGGCCATCGGCGCGTCGCGGCCCGCGCGGACCAGCACTTCGAAGGTGTTGTCCAGCGCCGATGAATCCGACGCGCCCGGCTGGATCACCGGCTTGATGTCGTCGCCCAGGTCGCCGAAGGCCGAGCCGGCCATGCGGATCTCGTGGGACTTCATCCAGTTGATGTTGCCCTTCAGCGTGTTGATCTCGCCGTTGTGGGCCAGCATCCGGAACGGCTGGGCCAGCCGCCACTCCGGGAAGGTGTTGGTGGAATAGCGCTGGTGGAACACCGCCACCGCCGCCGTGAACCTGGGGTCGGTGAGGTCCGGATAGAACTCGTCGATGTGCTCGGCGAGGAACATGCCCTTGTAGATCAGCGACCGCGCCGACAGCGAGCAGATGTAGAAGTGCTGGATCGAGGCCGCGGCCACGCGCTTCTCGATCCGCTTGCGGCAGAGGAAGAGCGCGCGCTCCAGGCCTTCACCCTCCAGCCCCGGCGGCGGCGAGAGCATGATCTGCTCGATCTCCGGCCGCGTGGCGTTGGCCTTCTCGCCGATGACCCGGGTGTCGGTCGGCACCTGGCGCCAGCCATAGATGTAGAAGCCGAACCGCAGCGCCTCGGCCTCGACGATGGTCCGGCAGGTCTCCTGGGCCGTCAGGTCGGTGCGCGGCAGGAACACCTGGCCCACCGCGATCGGACCGGCGCGCACGGTGTGGCCGATCCGCTCCACGTGGGCTGCGAAGAAGTCCTGCGGCACGCTGACGAGGATGCCGGCCCCGTCGCCGGTCTTGCCGTCGGCGTCCACGGCGCCGCGGTGCCAGACGGCCTTCAGCGCGCGGATCGCCAGCTCGACGACCTCGCGGCGCGGCTTGCCGTCGATGGCGCAGACCAGGCCCACGCCGCAGGCGTCGCGCTCCGAGGCCGGATCGTAGGCGTGCCCGTCGATCAGCTTCCTGCGGTTGGCGAGGTAAAGCTCGGTCTCGTCCATGGCGCTCACTCCGCCGCGATCAGGGCGCTGGCCCCATCTGCTGCAAGCACGCCGCCCAGGTAGTCGTGGATGGCGTCGGCGGCATCGCGGCCGTCGCGGATCGCCCAGACCACCAGGCTCGCGCCGCGCACGATGTCGCCGGCCGCGAACACGCCCGGAAGACTGGTCATCATGGTGCGGAAATCGGCCTTCACCGTGCCCCAGCGGGTCACCGCCAGGTCGGCCGGCATCGGCTCCGGATCGAAGCCCAGGGCCTTGATGACCATCTCGGCGGGCAGGTCGAAGTCGGCGCCCGGGACTTCCTCCGGCGCCTGGCGGCCGCTGGCGTCGGGCGGTCCCAGCCGCATCCGCGCGGCGCGCACGCCCGCCGCCGCCATGGCCTCGTCGCGGACGGCGCGTGGCGCGGCCAGCCATTCGAAGACCACGCCCTCTTCCTCGGCGTGGGACACTTCCCGCGCCGAGCCCGGCATGTTGGCCCGGTCGCGGCGGTAGAGGCAGGTCACCGAGGCCGCGCCCTGGCGCACGGCCGTGCGCACGCAGTCCATCGCCGTGTCGCCGCCGCCGACCACCACCACATGCTTGCCGGCCGCATTCAGCCGGCCGCTGGCGAAGTCGGGAACCTCGTCGCCCAGGCCCTCGCGGTTCGACGCGATCAGATAGTCCAGCGCCGGCACGACCCCGCCCGCGCCGACGCCCGGGACCTCCAGGTCGCGGGGCTTGTAGACACCCGTCGCCACCAGCACGCTGTCATGCCGCTCGCGCAACTCGGCCAAGGTCGCGTCGCGGCCGACTTCGAAGTTGAGCCGGAATTCGATCCCGCCGGCGGCCAGCCGCTCGGTCCGGCGCGCGACCACGTCCTTCTCCAGCTTGAAGCTCGGGATGCCATAGATCAGCAGGCCGCCGGCCCGGTCGTGCCGGTCGTAGACGGTGACCGCATAGCCCAGCTCGCGCAGCCGCTCGGCGGCCGCGAGGCCAGCTGGTCCCGCACCCACGATCCCGACCGACTGGCCGCGCTCGGGGCCGGCCACGAGCGGCCGCACCCAGCCTTCCTCCCAGGCCTTGTCGGTCAGGTACTTCTCCACCGAGCCGATGGTCACCGTGCCATGGCCGGACTGCTCGATGACGCAGTTGCCTTCGCAGAGGCGGTCCTGCGGGCAGATCCGGCCGCAGATCTCCGGCATGGAATTGGTCGCCTGGGAAAGCTCATAGGCCTCCTGCAGCCGGCCCTCGGCGGTCATCCGCAGCCAGTCGGGGATGTTGTTGTGCAGCGGGCAGTGGGTCTGACAGAACGGCACGCCGCACTGCGAGCAGCGCGAGGCCTGCTCCGAAGCCTTGGCGTCGATGAACTCCGCATAGATCTCGTGGAAGTCGCCGGTGCGCGCATCGGCCGGCCGCTTGGCGGGCGTCACCCGCGGCGTCGTCACGAACTTCAGCATGTGCTCGGCCACGGCGGGCTCCCTTCCAGAGCGCCCTTACGCGAAGGCGCGCAGGCCGAAAAGGATATAGTCCAAATGAAAGACTATAATGCGCCATCTGCGGCGTTGGCGCGCCGGGTTCCAGCCTCCATCCAATAAATTAGTCCAATTATGGGATAAGTGACTTCTTCACCATACTGCGGTCCCTTCCCGTCACTCCGGGAATCAGGAAACGCCATGTCGGACTGGGTTCACGCCATCATCCTGGGCCTCATCGAGGGGCTCACCGAATTCATCCCGGTGTCGTCCACCGGCATGCTGCTGCTGGCCAAGAAGGCGCTCGGCCTCACGGACGTCTTCTGGGACACCTTCGCCGTCCTCATCCAGCTGGGCGCGATCATGGCGGTGGTGGCGATCTATTTCCGCCGCCTCTGGAACATCCTGATGATGGCGCCGACCCAGCCCCGGGCGCGGAACTTCATCCTCGGCCTGCTGATCGCCTTCATCCCCGCCGCCGTCGCCGGCCTGCTGCTGCACGACATCATCAAGCACGTGCTGTTCGAGAGCCCGCGGATCATCTGCATCTCGCTGATCGTGGGCGGCGTTGTGCTGCTGCTGATCGACCGCTTCGCGCCGCGGGTGGTCCACCGCGACGCCATGGCGCTGCCGCTTCGCACCGCCTTCATCATCGGCGTCTTCCAGTGCATGGCCCTGGTCCCGGGCGTCTCACGCTCCGGCGCAACCATCGTCGGCTCGATGCTGATGGGGGTGGAAAAGCGCGTCGCCGCGGAGTTCTCGTTCCTGCTGGCCATTCCGGTCATGGCCGGCGCCTTCACAGTCGACGCCTGGCAGAGCCGCGACCAGCTCTCGACCATGCACATCGGCCTGGTGGCCGTGGGCTTCGTCACCTCGTTCCTGGTGGCGCTCTTGGTGATCCGCGGCATGCTCGCCATCGTCACCCGCCAGGGCTACGCGCCGTTCGGCTGGCTCCGCATCCTCATCGGCGGCGTCGGCCTGGCCCTGCTGACCTACGGCTGAACGAGGGCCAGCTCGCGGCTCTCCTGGTCGGCGTACTGGCCGCCCTTGCGGTAGCGGTACAGGTAGGTCGGCAGCACCGCCTCCAGGGTCGTGGGCGTGATGCCGAGCTCGGCCAGGCCCGGACAGGCGCCGCTCGCCACATTGTCGGCCCTCAGCAACGCGACCTGGTCCGACGTGATCGGCGGGGCGATGAAGAAGCCGGCCATATCGCCGGCCTTGCCGATCAGGCCGGCCACCGGCCAGGGGATCGGCGCCAGGAACCGCCGCTTGCCGATCTCGGCCAGCATCAGCGCCATCAGCTGGCGAAAGCTGAAGGCGCCGGGCCCGCCCAGCTCGTAGGTCTGGCCTGCCGCCTCGGGCGCGCTCACGACCTGGGCCAGGGCCCGGGCGACGTCGCCGACGAACACCGGCTGGAAGCGCGTGTGGCCGCCGCCGATCAGCGGCAGCACGGGGCTGATCTGGGCCATGGCGGCGAAGCGGTTGAAGAAGCTGTCGCCGGCGCCGAATACGATCGAGGGCCGGACCACCACGGCGTCGGGATAGATCTCGCGCACCGCCGCCTCGCCCTCGGCCTTGGTGCGCGCGTACTTCGACTCCGAGTTCAGGTCGGCGCCGAGGGCCGACATCTGCACCACGCGGGCGACGCCCTCGGCGCGCGCGGCGGCGGCGACGTTGCGGGCGCCCATCACGTGCACCGCCTGGAAGCCTTGGCGGCCGGTCTCGCGCATCACGCCCACCAGGTTCAGCGAGGCGGTCGCGCCCTGCAGCGCCCGGCGGAGCGACGCCTCGTTGCGGACATTGGCCTGGACGATGTCGATCTGGCCCACGTCGCCGTGCAGGCGCATGGCGTGGGCGAGGTTCGGATTGCGCACCGCCACCCGGATCCGCCAGCCGGCCTTGGCGAGCTGGCGCACGGCCTGGGCGCCGACGAAGCCTGATCCGCCGAAAACGGTGACGAGGTTCTGCATGGGAAGGACTGTCTGTCGCGGTGTCTGGAGAGACTGCGGATAGACGATGCGGCCGCCCGCCGCAATGCGATGCGGCGGTTGGCCTGCGCGGCGCCGTTGACCGAGCGGGGCCGGACCTTTATGGACAGCGCCTCGCGCGATCCGACGGGTCGGGCCCAGGTGGCGGAATTGGTAGACGCGCTGGCTTCAGGTGCCAGTGGCTTAACGGCCGTGAAGGTTCGAGTCCTTTCCTGGGCACCACCCCCCGTCGGACGCGCGATTTCGCGTCCGACAATCTTCCTTGGGTAAAGAAGGCGGACGCGCGATTTCGCGTCCGACAGTCTTCCTTGAGCAAAGGGGGCGGGCGCGCGTATTTCACCCGACATAATTTCGCG
>Ga0307517_10006347_pt1 | contig 17542 bp, 8 predicted proteins | sample 23_EM_MG_FD_194515 | JGI IMG/M metagenome (GOLD analysis project Ga0307517, IMG submission 194515) | Populus trichocarpa ectomycorrhiza microbial communities from riparian zone in the Pacific Northwest, United States - 23_EM | ecosystem: Host-associated > Plants > Roots > Unclassified | place...
TCGAAAATATATAAATTTGAAAAGAAAATGACATATTTTTTTTGTTATAATTCATTGTTTTTTCATGGTTATTTGTTTAATGAATTATGTTAGTTTATAGTTTTCCACGTAAGAGTGTTTTTGTTAGATTAGATAAAAATATCTAACATAATGACAAGATTGAAGAAAAATCCAATACGAAACGATGAATTGAAACAATTGACATGCATGAATGTGTCATATTTCTGTACCCTTAAATCCATGTAGATGTGGAACTTGTGGTCATGCAAGTACAAAACAATTAATGTGTGTTCCCATAGTTTGACTTAAGGTCTGGGAACGCGGTGCAAACTATGTTTTTTAATTTTTTTTTAAAAAAAATTTAATATGATTTATATATTTTGGATTGTTTTAATGTGCTAATGTCAAAAATAATTTTTTAAAAATAAAAACATTATTAGCATGTATTTTGACACAAAAAATTATTTGAAAAGCAACCGCTATTACACTGCCAAACACCCTTAATATCAATAATTATGAGTTTGAGTTAATTTTAAGACTTATGAAATTAATTAAAGTACATGTAAATTGATCTAAATACTCATGTTAATAAAATAAATAAAAAACAATTAAGATGTGTATGTTAGATTATTTTAGGATAAATTAAGACTTCGTAGTTATGTTAATTTTGAGCCCTATATTGTTAATAACAAATACCAGGATGTCTACTTAGTTTATGGCCGATGGACCAAGTTTGATTAGGGTTGTTGTTGGGTTGCCAATAAACCCGAGCGAGTAGCAGATTTTAGACATGTGTTTGGTTCTTGAGCGTTTGATATTATAGTAATAGTTATTTTTTTTAAATACATTAAAATAATTTTTTTAAAAAAATATTTTTAATATTAGCATATTAAATTAAAACGATCTAAAAATATAAAAAATTAATTTTTTTTATAAAACACACTGCGTTTTCAAACTTGGACAAAGATTTTAAGCCTATATTTATACTCTGCCTAATGTTGTGTAAGGATTTATACGCCTTCTTCAGGGATCATAGACCCCATGCCATCATCATGGAGTAAATAATTATATGAAATGAGTCAACACCAATCTTCATATTGTTGGATGGAAATGGGGAAAAGGATCTCGTTAGTAAAAAATCATCGGTGTGATCAAATGACAGAACAGAAGGTGTCATCCTCGTCCGTCCGTCCTTCCATTTTATAAAGTGGTCGAGGGTGGTCAAAACTTATTTATTTTTAAATTAATTCATTTTTTATGTTTTTTTTTTATTTTAATATATTTTTAAATTATCACTAATCTGTTTCATTAATCACAGTAGTAGCAATATTTCCTTTAAAAACCAACTTTGTTTTTGAAGCTTGTCTTGTCTTGTAATTTGCAAACAAGAGAGAGAGATCAGAGAAGGAAGGATGACTAGTAAGATTATCAGTGGAAAGAGATTTGAAGGGAAAGTGGTAATTGTGACCGCTTCAACTCAAGGTATTGGCTTTTCCATAGCTGAGAGGTTTGGATTGGAAGGTGCTTCTGTTGTTATCTCTTCTCGCAAGCAGGTGCTCTTTCTCTCTCTCTCTTTTTTTTTCTTCCATATTCATTGCTTTTAGCATTTCCTTTCTTTTCTTTATCATATGATTTCTTGTTTTCAGGGATCAAGATTGATTTTTTTTTTTTCTGGGTTTGTTTTGGTTTCTTGAATCTTGATTGCTTAGGCCTTTTCTGGTTTCTGCTGCTATTGGATTTGAGGAAGTATATAGACTTTGGACTAGATTTCACCTAAAATGGTTTAGAAGATGTTGATTTTTTAAGAGCAGCAAGGATATGCCAAATCCTGTTCAGTTGAATGACCTTAATTCATCACTTTGAATTGGATTTAGTTTTGTTTCCCAGTGCACACATCATGGTCTGTATTTTGTTGTTTGAAGTTTGAACTCATATGGGATGAGCTGAAAGTGATTCTATTAGTACTGCTAAATGGAGTGCTGCAAGAAAAAATTGCGAGGGCCAAAATATATTGATACTGGTAGAGAATCAATGCTGTGATAGTGTTGTTTTCCAGAATTGGCTAAGCACACAAGGGGGTGTAGAAAAGAATCGGCCTATAACAGAGAGAGGGAAAGAGAGAAACAAGAACATGTGTGAGAGAGAGGACTTTCATACTTTCATTGATTGATTTCCCATATCTCTCGAGATAAGTTTTGTTACAATTATATAGAAATACGAAATTCCTACAAGATAACAATAGGATATCCTGCTAAGTGATAAAATCACACCACCCTCTTCTCCCCAATAATGATGTATCGATACATAGTTTGCTACTTCCTGATGCCATCCTTTCCCATCTTTCATTCATGTATCACGTGGCTTTTGGTTCTATTTGATCACAAGATATTTTGAAAATTGAAGTACTAAAGTTAGCTTTTTTATGCTGTTTTCTAGCCGTAACTGATATGGGCTTTTTCTTTGGATTACTTTCGGGATGGAATTTCTTTTGGTCTTTTGTTGAATTGATCCAGAAAAATGTAGATGAGGCAGCTGAGAAACTCAAAGCTAAAGGCATCAAAGTGTTGGGTGTTGTCTGTCACGTATCAAATGCACAACAGAGGAAGAATCTCATAGAGACTACTGTACAGGTGAGAAAGTCAGCTTCGTTTCTTATAGTATGCAAGTAACCAGGAATGGGAATTGGTGTCTAATTAATTTGATGCTGCATATTGGACTATTGGTTAATGCTCGTAAATGTTAGACTAGTCCAACAAAAGGTTGTGGTTAGTGTTCTTCATCCACCATGCTCATGTAGGATGACTGTAAGATGAAAGAGGATACTGCATTTAATCTTTATTTGTTTGCTTCCACTAGAGTAATTTTGAGATGTTTAGCCATTTAGCTTGTTTGTTCTCTTTTCTGTGCACGTGATATGTTTCTGCCTATTTATCTGGTTTCTTTTTGCGAGCTCCTAAGAGTGTTTGTTTGCAATGAAAGAGCAGGTTTTTTGTTTGATTATTTAATCATCTTGATTGATAGAAAGCTTCTGGTTCTGGTTTCAGAAATATGGAAAGATAGACATTGTTGTATCCAATGCTGCTGTCAATCCATCTACAGATTCCATTTTGGAAACCCAGGAATCTGTCCTTGATAAGCTGTGGGAAATTAATGTTAAAGCAGCTATCCTCCTACTGAAGGTAATTTTGATTAACATAATGTTTACATATAGAAATCAATACATGAAATGTCATCAAGAACAGATGTGTTTCCTGTGAGATTCTGTTCATTGTTTACACCCCTAGAATTTCCTGCTCTTGTTCCCATGGTCAGTCAGGTTTACTCTCATTAGTATCCATGTGTTGTCGTTTTGTAATACAAGTCCTATTTGATATTCACTTGTTTTTTCAGGATGCGACCCCTCACATGAAGAAGGGTTCTTCAGTTATTCTGATTTCCTCTATTGGTGGCTACCATCCACATTCTTCCATGGCTATGTATGGTGTCACAAAGACAGCCCTTTTTGGGCTTACCAAGGTATCCTCCAGTTGTGTTCTCCTTCCATTTCTGTTTCATCAAGAACTTGACAAATTCAACTTACTGAAATATGATGATGAACTTGAAGTTATAACCCTTGTTTGAAATAACAGACCGCGGCTTTCTTTTTAACCTATCTCTTATTACAGATAAGCTGGATCATGTGCATATTTCTTTTCTTCTGCTTATATGCATGATTCTTCCCTTTACCAATAAACTCATGAGAAAGAGAATCCGATTCTTCTCTTATATTTTATGGACAATAAATTTACATGGACAAATACATGATTATTTTTTAGTCTTTCTGGATTGCATGCAAAAGCATCAGGCTATTGCTTCTAATATTTTTTTGCGTAATACTTTCTTGATACTTTGTAGGTGCTTGCAGCTGAAATGGCTCCTCACACTCGAGTGAACTGTATAGCTCCTGGGTTTGTACCAACACACTTTGCTGATTTCATTACAGGCAATCAGACCATTGTAAGTTTACACTTTTGGCTTTGAGTTGTTTCAATAATTTAAAAAAAAGTGCAGCCGCTGACCTGTCTTGGACTCAATTGGATTCCAAAATATTGTAGAGAAAGACGATTGAGGATCAGACCTTGCTTAAAAGGCTTGGCACCACAGACGACATGGCCTCAGCAGTCGCCTTTTTGGCTTCCGATGATGCTTCTTACATAACAGGAGAAACTTTGGTGGTAGCTGGAGGGATGCCGTCCAGACTTTAGTTTCCCTCTCTTAAAGTTTACCCGAATAAAAAACACGTTATGATTTTTCAGAACCCGCGCCAATAAATTCATGAAAGGAAAATTTACTCTGACGCGCTTTGTTTTATTTCTTTTAGGCAAATTGACATTGTTTCATTGAGATTTCCTTGTCGGATAAGATTGACTTGTGATATGCTTGTTAAATATAAAAGTGGAACAGAATGTATATGGAGGAAGCCACAATGTATTCCCTTCATCAGATAATTTCCATGGCAGAATGTTATGGAGTCGTGTATTCTCCCACCTGACTTGCGGCTGGAACCTTTTGGTATTCTGCTTCAAGTTTTGATGGGAGTTCGCCTCCCTTTTGGTAAAGATTATTTTTCCTTTGATCCAACTTCTCCCAATTTGATTATATGCTGGTGGCTGTGTGTGAAAATCATGCTGCAGTCTTGAAAAAGAGTTTGATATGAGACGGATCCATATATATATTTTGACGCAAGGAAAACATTTGATTGCCATAATGCAAGTGTCCTGAATCCTGATTCATTACAGAATGGGTTGTTAAACCCATTTGACAGGTTAACTGGTGATTCGTTGATGTAGTGGGATAGTCGACCTGACAGAGTAATCCCTGATCAACTTAGTTAAAGCTAGTTTGACTCTTGACCAAAAAAATTTGAATAACCTGCCCACCCTGTAAATAATAACCTGCCCACCCTGTAAATCAAGCCTTCAATCGAGTCGTGTTATTTATCTAACTGAGTTTAACAACCTTCAGTTGAGTCTAATAACTTTCACGATATTAAATAAACATGGATTAACAAAAATTAAAAGAGATAATACTTTTATTATTGTATACCACCTTGTAAAATATTATTTATTATAATAATGTTTTGTTTTTTCATTTTTTTAGTTTTTTTTTAAGTTTTTTTTTATTTAATCTTTCGACTTTTTGTTTATTGATTTATTTTAGTTTACTTTTTATATGATTATTCCAATCTCCTTACTTGAGTTGCGACTTTACAGGATTGGCCCGGTTGACTTGAATATTTTTCATTATTTATTTGGTTTTTTTCCTTTCAATATTAAATTAATTGGAAATTAAGCTTCATAATTTATTTTGGTTTGTTTTGTATGAGGTTATTTTGGTCTCATGACTTAGGTCATGAGTTTTACAGGTTTACCCGAGTTATTTTATTGTCTTTTTTAAATTAATTTTTTTTTCAATTTCATCATTCAATAATTGATGGATAATAAATTAAGCTTTGTATTTTTATTTTGATTTGTTTTCTATAAGGTTATTTTAATCTCATGATCTGGGTCGCGCATGGGCTTAGAAGGTTAACTCGGGTTTACTCGGGTTATTTTTTTAATTTGTTTTCTATGAAGTTATCCCAATCTCATGACTAGGTTCATGGGTTTGGTCAGTTACCTAGGGTTGACGCAGGTTTTTTTTTTGTCTTTTTTTGTATTTTTTTTTCAATTTCATCTTTCAACATTGAGTTTATTAGAAATTAAGCTTCATAATTTATTTTAATTTACTTTCTATAATGTTATCCCGATCTCATAACTTAAGTCATAGGTTTAACATGTTAATTCAGGTTAACTCGGGTTTTTATTCCTTTTTAAAAAGTTTTTTTTTTTTAATTTTATTTTTTAGAAATTGAACTTTAAATTTGTTTCAATTTGTCTTTTATATTATAACAATCTCATAACCCGAATCAAGTATTTAAAAAGTAATTCAGATCAATCCAATATGTTATTATTTTAATGTTTTTTTTAATATTATCTTAAATTTTTTTTTTTAGATCATTAAGTCAACTAGTTACGCCAAGCCAAACTTTATTTATTTATTTTTTCTATTAAAGAAGCATAGATTTGCATTGGACGTGCCAATAACATAGTAAAAACCATAGAAGAACGAAAAAAAGTAGATTAAATACTAGGGTGATTATCCCTTGAATTTACTAATATATATGCCTCCTTCAGAGCACAGCAGAATATTAACGTACGTAGACGCCATGTTCACAATCCAAGGCCCTAGTGGGCTCCTTCAGACCAAAGAGAAAACAAGCAATCCAAATACAACACACCTAAACCTCTATAACTTCTAGATGGAACCTAAATACAATTACAGCACATTTGCTAGATTTTAGTTCAGAAGAACGCAACAATTTCCGTACCCCTTGGGGGGATTTATGTACACAAATCAGCCAAAATCATAATTCTTTAGCACTATCACTAGAATATGTTTCGTTGCTACATGGCGCCTTCATTCTTCCATCTTTGCAACTCCTGTGCCATTTACATGCTCCTTAAAACCTGAAAAGAAGGTACCAAGTGGTTTTGGGGTGCTTGATGATTGCCTTGGTCGGCACCCTTCAAATATTTACTTGTGAAATCCAGTTTAAAAGAGAACTTAGATGATGATGAACAGCTAAATATCTACACAGGAACCACATCAGCATTTTGATTATCATCACATGTCAAAACAAGGCCTTCAACATAGGATGGAAGGAGGCATCGGAACCACTGACAACCTGTTGAGACAGGCTCTTGTGGCGGAACGATCATCAGCACATTATCATGTCGTCGTACAACACCCATTACGCTAATAGTGCTCCCTTCTTTGATATACCTGAGATGCAAACATTTCTTAGAAGCATTCAACCCAAAACACTTACTACAACTGCCATGGAATCAAGGAATCAGTTTGCTGAACACTTTTCTTATGCCATACCCTTCTTTGAGACGCATGATCTGGTCATCACTTGAGAGGTTGCGATCAGCTAACCAGCGTAAAAAGCTGGGAGACATATCTTTGTTCTCCTTTTTTACATCCACCACTGTAGCTGGCTTGACAAATGGAGCAACCTTAGCTCCATAGCCTGCCTTTACTAGTGCTCTTAGCCCAGATTGGAAATCTGATATGTAAAAATCAGCGACAAACTTCTGTTCACCAGAAGCAAAGCAAGCATCACCACAATGCTGGAGGCTTTTTTTGAAAAGACAAACAGAACTTTGGAAAACAAGAACTGAAATGTTGCAATTTGCAGAATTAGCTACTGTAAATGGCGGACACGCAATTACACACAAACTTTCTTCCCAGTTTTCAGTAATCATAGGGAGTCAGATTATGTTTTGTCATTGATGACACACAAACTAGAACTATCTGCATTTTCTGGTTCATTAAATAGCTATGTACTGAATCATATAAAGAACTCCCGTCGCCTATCGGCTTATCGTCATGAATGTGTTAACAACTCAAAGCATTCAGTAAACATGAAGTGCTGGTCAACTTATTGGTTTCCGATATCATATAAACTTGCCCCAAAGCCTGATATGTTTTCCCCTAGTCAGTAATACATTTTCTCGGTCAGCTCCACATCTCAGTATAAAAAACAGAATTTAGGTGTCAGGTGCTTTGTTTATTGCTCAAACATTTGTTGGCATTTGAGTAAATTGAACTCATCATGCTTTCATTAATGAAAACCTAAGTGCCATGAGCTGAAGCTGAATCATCATTTCCTAAACTGTTTTCCACATCAATATTTGGACAGGTCAACATGAGAGCTCAGCAAACTAACCTCTGAATGTCTCAAACCCCATGAGAAAAAACAGTGCTTTGCATGGGCAGACTTTCCACCCAACCCTCTATATTCATACAACTCTGATGAAACATATACACATCTGGATACCCTCTGGTAAGATGACTCCAAAGGTATACTGCCACAGGTGACAACCTACATAAAAAGATAAATCAGACATTATACTGCAAATTATGATACAAATTTGTTGCAAGTGCAAAAAAAGCTAGCTTAAACAAGCTCCGAAAACTTCATTAATGATGAGTTCCATATGAGAATGAGCATTCAAAGTTTCACATAACCACAATGGTGGAGATCCATATCTTATGAGCCCATGTTGCCTCTAGCCCTTCATTCTGTTGAACTTTCTTAACACCCCTTTTCATCTTTTAATTTTGCCCCCTTAAATTTTACTTTCAAGCTCCACGCCTGCATCACTGCAATGTGGAATGTAGACTTTTCAGAGTATGATACTCTACAAAATAATGGCAGTGACAGACTCAGGCTCACTGGTTTTCATAGCAACAAATGATTTCAGCACTGCCTTCAACCTATTAAATCAATGATGCTGTTCACCATACAAATGTCTACGGTGTGTGCGAAATGACATGGGCTTATTTCCACTTTCCATGTTGAAACAAAGTCACCAAGAATACCTTTAGTGTTCAAGACAATGATAGGAATGATAGACAAGACATCCATTTGGTCATCTTCACATGGCTTAGTTCTTATATTTGTATAGAAAGAGCTGGACCACCCATGCCTATTATTAAGAAAACGCCCTTCTAACTTCAACTCAGTAGATCTTTGACATATTTAACAAATCAGATGTCAACCATCTTGATCCCCTACTCCAAAAAGTTACAGTATGTCATAAAAAAGCAAGCATGATGTCATTACTCTTTAGAAATTTTCTTCCAGGTAACAAAACTTTTCTCCATGAGACTTGCCACAGGAATTGTTTCTACACCACAGAACTCATTGGCATTCTTCCTCATAATATTTTTCCATATGCACCAATTGATTTGAACATATACTCCAAAGAAAATTTAGGGGAAGAATCAACTGCTCTTCTAGAGAAAGAATAAGAACCTCACAATAATTCTTCCAGCAGATTTGAAAGTCATCTCACATTTTCCTATCCTTTAACCCTGACAGAAGCAAATTATGATTCCCTCCAAATTCCAACTTTGCACATGCAACAATAAAAATCAACCATGACAGCTGCACTTCCTTAACTTTTGTTGTCATGTGAATTCTAAACCGACAAATTGCCTCCACCAAAAATGTAAATTCCTAAAGTGGCATAAAAAAATATAATCACTTCGCAATAATTCATCAAGCAAATTGATGACAGCTTTCAGAATTACATACTTTAACCCCTAAGAAGTAGATTATGGTCCACTCACCGCCTCAACATACAAGAAAGTAAAAGCTCATAACAGCTTTACTGGCTCAACTCCACCCCATCAAGTAGATCAAATTTCCTCTTTTTGGAAAACACCCACAATAAATAACTTTCGGAAAAGAATCCTGGATAAAGCATCCAGGCAAACAACGATCCTATACCACCCAAATAATATGCAAGTTTGCGTCTACATCCAAAAGGATATGTCCTTTGGTACTAAATACACAAGCCTCCTTTAAATTTCTCCAACCAAAAAAAGTCCCCCCTTTCTACAAGCCACTGGAACCACTTTGACACCACCGAAATAACCCTTGATGGATGAAGATTCGTGTCCATAGGTCAAAATGGCCTTTCATCCAAAATCTGTTCCATAAATCTCTCCGTTAGGTAGTTTTCAATTTTCTTCCCCTTGCTGCCTTTCTTCATCAAGCAACCATTGAAAGTGAAATTCAATAATGACAAATTCCATACCCATGATAAATCTTTTAAGTTAAGAGCAAGCCACGAAAATAGACCTGCATAATGTCAGAATTGACCAGAAGATAATAAAACAATAACGGCAGGCACACCGGTTTAACATTCTTTGGAATTAGATTAATGGATGGTTGGATACTCTTACCATAATTAGCACTAATCTAATCACAAATAAGACAGAGAAACACATGATAAATAATAGTAGTGAAGAGAAAGAAATTGAAATTACCCCAGTAACCTTGACATACTGTCCATCAATAGCACCTCTAAGCTCAGTATCAGGGTGCCTCCTCACAAACCCTAACAACCCTCTCCTTCCCCATGCACAATTCCAAATCAACCCCACAAATAAAGGCACCAAAACAGCCCCAACAGCCACCAAGATCACAGCTTTTTTAACTGCAACCATCAAAAAAGCACCAACAAGCAACCCCATCAAAAGCACCACCATCACCACCCACACCACTGGCCTAGAAACCCTTAGCCCCACCTTCACATCATCAGCCAAGCTCGTTACTGCTGACCCGTAAAGTGCCTTGCTTGATCCGGATCCTGTACCAGAACCGACAGCACTGTTGTCAAGCTGACCCGATCTCTTTTGTGAGCCTGAGCCCAGTGGGCCGGAACCAAGTGGTCCGGAACCAAGTGGTCCGGAAGTGAAAAGCCCTGTCGGCAGGACGACGTTCAGGGGACCTGAAGAGTTTCTCATGGGACCTGAAGAAGAGTTCCTCATGGATCCGCTTGAAGAAGTAGAAGCACGTGAAGGTGGTTGCTTTGGAGGGTCAACCGCCGCCGGGATGTCAAACATTTTCCCCAACTCACCGGATTTCTTAATGTCACCGCCTGTATAAGGAACCGCGCGTGATGCCATGGTGGGTTGTTTCTCTTTTTGTTGCTGTCCAGGTCGACCCGACACCACCAACCCGCTTTTGAGCTGGTGAGACTGAATTCGGGTACCCATTTGCTCAAAGCTTGAAACTTTACAGCGTTTTTGGAAGACACGGTAATGTGATCAGTTGCTTGGTGGTGGTGGTGATGGTGGAGAGGGAGTGAGAAAGGGGGTAGTGAAGGGGGAAATGACAAGAAAGGGCTTGGAGAAATGTGATAATGATGTGTCTTGAAAATGGAACTGAGACCTTTTTTTGTGTGTGTTGTTGAGGTTTTAATTAGGTATGGGCAATATAAGCATGGCATGGCATGGTATGGTATGGAATGGAATGGACTATGAGGGTTATTTTCTCTTCGAGGCTTATGTCCAGGGGTGTCTGTGATTATGGTATCATTAGCTTTTTATTTTAAAAAAAATATATTAAAAAAATATTTTTTATTTTTTAAAATTTATTTTTAATATTAAAAAAATATAAAAATATAATTTTAAATAAAAAAAAATTAGTTAACTTTTGTTCGGGTCATACTCCCAAACAAAGGTTTAGAGGTATTTGTTAATTGTATTGAAATATGTTTTTTAAAATATTTTTTATTTAAAAATATATTAAAATAATTTTTATATATATATTTTTTTATTAACACCAACATATCAAAATCATCAAAAACCATTAAAAAAATTAATTTGATAATTTTTCAAGTTAAAAAACACTCTTAAAAATTATCTCAAAATATAAATAGAAATTACATTAAACACTCTTTTATTGTGGTACGGTGTGCTTAGAGATATTTTTAGATTAATCATAATTTCAAAAATTATTTGGTTTTTATTGTTTAAATTTATTTTTCATCTTAAATTATAATAAAAATTTAAGTTTGAAAAATATTATATTTTTTCTAAACCATAAAACTACTACAATATTAACCACACTTTTCTTCGAGAGAGAAAGAGAAGGGGAAGCTTATTCGTGATACTTGTTTGGAAAAAAAAGACTAGATTATTAAATTTCCAAGTTAACTCATTGATTATCGAATGAATTTAGAATAATTATTTTTATTAAAATGTTGTAGTTTCATTCTTAAAAAAAAATAAAAATCATTGATGTTAATTCGACCGAGTTGGAGAGAGTGGAGGTGGGGGAGCACTGCTCCTTATCATCTGTCAGTGTCTAGCTGCTTGCAAATGGTTCTACGGTGTAGATTTGCTTGCCAGAAGACCTTGTATATTCTGTAATCTGTATCGTTGCTTTGTGCAATTTGATTAGACATATTGAACGGTCAAGATAAATCCAATCATAATCAGACTAGCCAAAAGAAATTAAATTTGGATGGTAGAGAGTGTCCAATATAACCTTCCTATATATTGACTTGTTGAGTAATCGTAGTATACTAGTAGATCTACCGTCATAGTATAAGTACACAGTTAGATATCTTATTTGTAAAAAAAAACACTAGTTACTTAATTGTTGGATTAATGTATGAATAATTGAGTAGGGATAAGTAAAAAAACGAGTCAAAAAAAATCAAGAAAAACTAATTTATAAAACTTTTAAAAATATTAATTTAGTTCAATTTCAATATGAGAAAGTTGAAACTAACTAAACCAAGATGAATCAAACCGGTTTGATTTTGAACCCCTAAACATTAATGCCAACAAAATATTTCATACACATAACAAAGAATAAAAATAAAAAACCAAAAAAACACTTAATTCCATTGTAAAATAAAACAAAAAAAAGGTTTTGAAAACCTTAGCCCATAATAAAAAGACCTAAAAGGCCAATTAAATTGATATAGGTCTAACTAGTTTTTAAAGAAAAAACCACAAACCAAATCAAATCATTCAATTTGAACCGGTTGATAGGTTCAGTTCATGGTTTAAAAAATACAAATTTTGGTTTAGCTGGTTTTTTATCAAAAACCAAATTAAACCAAAAATAATTATCATTGTTATCAAATTGATTTAAATATTAGTTTTTTTTAAAAATAATGTTGTTTAGTTTTATTTAAAAAAAACTTAAGTTTCACTTAACGTCAATCAATCAAATTATAAATTTAATCAAGTCAATATCAAAAATTAATTCAAATTAAAATTTGACTATGATTAGTCTTCTAACTGCAAGTTTGGTCAATCAATCCATTAGACTGGATGTAATATACATGTCCATAATCCACATCAATTCACATTTTATATATATATATATGTGAAAGGCAGTTAAAAACAAGAAGATGGCCACGCTCCCGCGAGCAAAATGGAGGGGATATACTGGCAGTAGATTTTATTGCAGGAATGGTTTTTAAGCTGTGGCGGGAATTTCCCAGTAGTTTGAGGGCATTTTTGGAAAGACCTATCCAAGTTAGTCGGTGGTGATAGAGATGGCAGCTTCAGTTCAGTGGTTACCAAAGTTTGTGCCATAGGTCGAATATATCCTTGTTCCGGAAACAGTTAAAAGATTCATTCTGCTGACAGAATCCGAGGTTCAAGATAACAGCTTCTCACCAGATTTAAAGTTTAAGTTATAGATTGAGGAAGTTAATTCGATTAATTAAAATAATGTTATTTTAATTAAAATAGTTAATATAATGTTGTTTTAAAAATATTTATCTCAGTTAATTTATCTCAGTTAATTTTAAATTAATTTTTTTACATTAAAAACAAACTGGGTTTAATAAATACAATAATACAAAATGATTTAGCCCTGTAAAGGTTTTGCTTAGAAAAGGGACAACAAGGCTTTGTTTGATTAAACCTAATAATTACAAGTGCAACTTGGTGGGTGGATTATTGATTTTGTGGTGATTTTTATTCTGATGATATTATAATTTATATTATTTTTGCAATTAAAGTATATTTTCAAGTGAAAAATATTTTAAAAATTAAAATTTGAATGAGTAAATCTTGAAAATTCATCTATCTTCCACTCGAAATTTTTTTACATATTCATCGATCATGGAAGGAAAAATCAAAGCAATAACAGAAGAAGAAGAAGCAAGATTTTTGAGTTGATAATTTAGTGTAATAATAATAATAATAATGTAAACGTGTTTGTTATATAGCAATGATCCTCTAAAGTGGGAAATGATTGGGGTTAGGTTCCATGGACCAAGGAAGAAGTAGTTAGGGTTGGACGCGACCTTGATGTGTACTAACAGAACTTGGGCTGCCTGTGGTTGCAACCACACGGACTGTCACAACTAGGAAACAACACCATCTCTTTGATTAATTTGTTCTATTTGGCTTCTTTGGATATGCTTTTTAGTTGTTGAAGTTGGCTCCAATCGAGGCTCGAAGCTTAACATGGCTAAGGTGATTTAAGAGTTTTTTTTTATAAAAAAAATAGATATTTTTGTGTTAATTTTTTTTATTTTGTATTATTATGCTTTTATCAATTTTTTTTTGTTTAAAGTGAATAGTTTTTTATATATATAGTTTATGTTATATTCAATGTCTGTCTTTTTGTTATCTCGATTAAGATAACATGTAACATGATTAAAGAATAACATTCTATATATAAAATAACTTAGTGATATGAAGTTTAAAGATCATTTATACAACCATTATGTGAGTTTTTTCATAGACATAGATGATCTTTTCATATAAAATTCTCATGCGGGTCAGTTCAATGTACATGTTTTATGACAAGCACCTACATATTAGTTCTAGATATCTCTTAATTATACCTCTACTTATGAGAACAATTGATTCCTTTCATAAATGAAAGAACATAATATGTACTAATCTTTACGGCTCTAATAAATATCAAATATTTAAGAGAGCATCGACCAATAACATTTTAGGAACAATGCTTTGATGCAATAAGAATCTCATAATTATAACAAATTTATAATTTTCTCTGCAAAATATTTTTTTCCCATGGACTTTATCTTTGCTCTACATCCATAAATCAAATATTAGATTCATTAATCTAATATTATATGAATATTAAAGATGAATTAAGAATTTATTAATAATAAATATGTATTTGTATGAATATAATAAAATCACGTGTAACCAACCGATTGACTATAGACATATTAAACTATAATTAAAACCCAACGATTCTTAGCGGTTAAGTGTGTTATTGAATAACCATGACTGGAAGAGTTCACAAAATAAAACATTCTTATATAAGAGGGGATGAAGATGTTTTCTATTGGGACAGAGATGCCAAAAACCAAGGGTGTTATTTTCTTTCGCCTTAATTGTTGTTATTGGAAATCCTAATAGTTGAGACTCGTGATGGAGAGGCACACACAAATGTGTTGTATTAGAGATCCACAATATTGTGCTAGAGATCCATGATATAACACAAAGGTTTAGGAATTCACAATGGAATGACTTACACACAAAAGAATGTTTGTGGTGGAAGATAATTTCTGAATGAGGTCTAAACTTAAGAATAAGTCCTTTCCAACTTCAGAAAATTAATGTATGAGCTTTTTTGAAAAATAAATATTTTTCTTAGTTTTTTTTCTCTATTTTATACTTCTTATTCTGAATTGGTATGCTTTTCTATATTTTTTTTTCCTATTTGAAAGGAATTGTTTTTCTATTTTATTTTTTTTATATTCAGTATCACTAGGTTTTTGTAGTTTTTTTTTCTATATAAAGGGCTATAATAGCTTTTCGTTAAGTGGAGACATGGATGAATAAAATTAAGTAACATATCTCCTCGTAATCATGGTGTTTTTGGTATTTAAGGGTTTGGATTTCTAACAAACTATGTTATCATTTACTTTCATTTGCGTCAATTAGTATCATGACCCAACAATCCTCGGTGATTAATCGTCGTTTGTTATTGAATAACCATGGTTAAAAAAGATCACATAATAAGACATGATCATGTAGAAGGGGATGAGGAGGTTACCTATCAGGAAAGAGGTATATAAGAGCTAGTGTGTTGTTTTTGTTTTTGTTATTTATTGTTATTGAAAATCCTGGTAATGGGATCTATAATAGAACAATCCTCAATAAGTACAAGTATTGTGACATGGACTTATGATGAGAAGGCTTACACAAAAGTGTTAGAGCCCATAATAAGATGACCCCACAAAAAAAATAATATTGATGGTGGATGATTGTTTCTGATTGAGGCATGAACTTGAGGATGAATTTCTTCTAACATTGAAAGATTGATGCAAGAGCTTTTTTAAAAAATATAAATATTTTTTAGTTAAATTTTTTCTTTTTTGTATTACCATGTTTTTCTAGTTTGAAGAGAATAGCTTTTCCTATTTTATTTTTTATATTAATAATCGCTTGAGTGTTTTAGTTTTTTCCACATAAACCGTTATAATAACATTTTGTCGAGTGCAAACATTGATAAATAAAATTAATTATATTATGTCTATCCTTAAAGCTATGATATTCTTGGTCTTTAAAGATCTCGACTTGTAATAAATCTGGTTAAAACCCTTTGCTCTCGTCCATGTCATTGAGTTTTTGTTGAATCGAATCATTCGTTGACTCAATAAAACCCAATTAACATGGTTAGGTTTTTAGTAATATGGTATCCCTGATCAAACTCAATTTAAAACTAGTTGGATCACTACCAAGAAAATTAAAATAAAATCACATGGGTTTTTTTTTTTTTTTTAAAGAAGAGGTTAGCATAATGATTTACAGGTTTACCTAATATCCCAACTCTTTTTTACATCGGTGTTCCAAAGGGGTTTCGATGACTATATCTCCTTTTCTTTTAAAACCAAATCAAATCAAGCCAAATCAATTACAAGGGTGTGCCAATGTGAATATAATTCCATTCCTCCTAGCTAGAAAACGGTGTGGTAAGCTTCGTTGCTGTCACTTTGCTGTGCCCATTCAGCATATTTCCTTTTACAAAAGGATTCTTTGTCTCGTTGCTCCCACCCCTTCATAATTACGCTAGCCTTTACTAGCTTTGCATCTTTTCTTGTCCTCTTTGCTCTATAAAGAACGGAAAAGAATGGTTTTTCTATGTAGACTTGTACTGATAACTCGAGGAATTAGGGCATAGTGCTTGAGAAGGGTTGTTTCATTCTTCCTTATCCTTCAAGTTTAAATCTCTAGACTTAAAGTTTAGTGATATTTCTATATTATAATCTGTCTTTAGAAGACTCACAAATCTAACACTACAAAAGTTTACGTAGCATCATACTCATTCAGTTTTTAAGGTCTTAGATTTCAAGTTTTGCCGCTGCTTTATTATAATAAAACCGATATGTCCATGTCAGTTCAGCTAGATTTATATATTCTAAGAGATATCTTAACTTTGACTCTATCATAAATACAATGAAAATCCCTTCACACATGTGTGGACGGGATGAACCAGAGTGTTTTTATATAAAATTTAAGTATTTTTTAATTAAAAATATATTAAAATGATATTTTTTTTATAATATTTTATATGGGCATGGAAAAACCATCAAGAAATACTTAAAAAACACATAAACAATCTAAAAACAAGAAGCTAGTGGGGGTGACGAACGGCATGAAATTGGGGATGACAATTGTTGTATGGCATTGTTTAGTTTATTAGCCTATGAACTTTAAAAGCGTGGATTGATCATCGATTGTTTGGAGGCTCATTTCGTGGAAGATGGTCGGCACCTCAACCTAGTCTAGTGGCTAGTAAATCAGAGACGAGATGCTCTCAGATGCATGGACATGTCGATGGGCCACAGGTTAGGTGATAGGTTGCTCTTAGCTTGCATAGGACCACTAATATAAAAACAATGGTGTATTTACAAAAACTGGGGTCCCTTTCTCTTGGATCGATTAGGATTTAGAGGAGAGAATTTGATTAATATTAAACTGCACAGGGAGCTCATAATCAAGATCCTGTTAAGGAAACACGGCTTGATTTGTATACTTTCTGGCTGCAGTCAGTGAGGTTGAGTGAGAGAGACAACATTTTCAAGCGCTGTTCTGGAATCCTAATTAAGTATAGTTTATATTTTGCTTACATTCCCATCGCTTTCGG
>Ga0307517_10006348_pt1 | contig 17540 bp, 20 predicted proteins | sample 23_EM_MG_FD_194515 | JGI IMG/M metagenome (GOLD analysis project Ga0307517, IMG submission 194515) | Populus trichocarpa ectomycorrhiza microbial communities from riparian zone in the Pacific Northwest, United States - 23_EM | ecosystem: Host-associated > Plants > Roots > Unclassified | place...
CGAAGAATCTGTTGAGATGCCAAGGTTGATGTTGCCGCGGGCCGGCCTTACCTCTTATTATATAAATTGTATATATTTTAATAGTTCAGGTCTGTGCATTGATTCATGATCAATCATCCCTGATTCCCACTCATGATGCAGGATGTGGGAGTCAGCTGAAATGCCGATAAAGTCAGTTTACAAATTTAAATGGCCTGCTGAAAGGTACCCACCAAAGCCTTGTTGCGGATTCTCTTGCACAGTCTTGCACTTGGGAATCAGTCAGAGTCCTTTTGGAAAATTATAATTAGAAATCGAGGCTGAATACTTTTCATTTGTTAGTACTTTACTATGCTTCTGTCTTGTAATTGAACTAGATTCTACATTGCTTTTTTTGTGATGGTTTTAAGTTATGAGAATCTACGACACCTACTAGTGAGATAGTCGGCAACGTCGTGGGAATCCAATCCATTGGCATGGTGATCGAAACGGACCGCAATAAAAGTTCAATACTACGATGTCAGTTTCTGAGTTCAGCCAATATATTTATCGGGCATTCCGTTGGTCTCTTCTGTGTGAAAGAATAAAATTTTTGATCCTTTGGGATTCTATTTGCGGACAACACCTTCAGAACCAGATAACGACATTTTTGCGATACGACCCTCGACGTCTGTGTTTTCAGCCTCAGTCTCACGATTTTTACCATCAACCGGTAGTTCCTTGTCTTCGACGAGTTGTTCCTGAGATTCTTCGGCATTAAGAATCATCATTTCTACAAACAATTTGGCACCCTCATCCCAGCCAGCTACCTCTGCCTCTCCAAGTGGTGAGCGTCCAATGTTATTCTTGATGTTAATCAGATATCGACCGGGACCGTTAGGATGAAGGACGAGCTTTCGAGCGACCTCCAATTGTACATTCAACGCTGCCCAGTGCAATGCGGTCGCACCCGCACGATTCTGTACCGCAAGGAGTCGTGAAGGCACAAGGGGAAGAATGAAATCTAACAGTTCTACAGGTTGCGCAGTAAATCTACCCATTTTCAGATGGAGGTAGAGGCATGCTTACCTGCATGGCCATTCGCGGCTGCCATGTGCAGAATTGTGTTTCCATTCTCATCAGTAATTTCTGAAAGCGACCCCTCTCCATAGATTTCCACAAAGGCTTGGACATCCTCGAGCTCCCCATACCTGCAAGCAAGGAGGATGTCTTCCTTAGCATCGTCGGGGATTGACATAGATGATTTCCGTCAACCAAGGACTGCCTTTGAGGAGATGCCGAATTTTTAAGATACAGGTGCAGAGCTGGAGAATGATCAACCCATAAATCAAGATTTCTGTCCCACAAATCAGTTCCTTACATTGATGGAATTGTGGTAGGACCCAAGAAGGTTGGCACGAATATTATGTAAATAAAACTAATAATTATTACATAATAATGCATACCCTTCTTACACCCAACTATCTTCATTCAAACTTATCACTTCCCCAGTTATCAACCCGATATGACAGAGTCAGCAATCCGGAAAAGTGAATCACAACTCTCCGCTGTATCCACGAAGATAAGTTTATCCGTCTTTGTGCCAACAATAGAGCTGAGAGACTTTACGCGGCATCCCGTTAAGTTTGTCGCCCTCATTTTTCAAGGTTCCCTTCACTTCGGAGGCCACAGTCCTACCGCCGTTTGAGCATATCTGTGTTCCTCCCTCCTGCTCAAGCGAGAATTAGACATGTACAATTGGGACCTCTGATACGAGGAGTTTAAAAATGGTGCGCTCACCATCTAGGTTTTCCTTAATTGTCTGATAATAGGTAACATGCAGGCGGACTGGAACATCCAGAAAGGAAACATCTGGTGTTGAGCTGGACGGTTAAAAGATTAACCTCTTTTACTAATATTACATCCAGTAGGATCGATAATTGTGCAACTTGACCGGTTAACCCCATAGGATTGTCCGTGAGGCATGAGTACCATAAATCAATTCAGGGAAACCTCCAGGTTAGCTCCCCAAGCCGAGCTTCCGCTACCCTGGTTGCCAAACTACGTTGGCCTACCATGCTTGTGAACTCGCGACACGTTCTGGGGCTTCTTGATCTGGTTCATTACTCTACTTCTGAAACAGCACTTGGAGAGCGGTATATGGCCGACCTCTTCTGGATGCAAACACAGCCTCAACTCTGGGCCGCGCTTCGCAGTCGAGACTAACGCTCTGCAACATGGATGGACTGACAAAAGCGCGAAACGTCCGACTGTGGTTACTAGTGAATTTACAACTTTTCATAGATTGAAATATATTGATGGTCAATAACACTGAGGGGTCTCGGCAATCCAATGAGTTCGTAAAGCAGATTTTGAATCAACCCGAGGTACTTGGCGGCGCGAAATTTAACTTGACAACAAGCAGTGTGTGATATGCTGATGCCAAATCACCAGTTGTGCGATGGTTGTTACTTTACCTCGAACGATCAAAATGCTTGTCGTCTTGAACATATGTAAAGCTGGTCATCCCGTCAGGATCGTCTTTTGTTGCTTCCAGCCAGTCTTTGATCCAAATCCCTCCCCTCATCCCTTTCGACAATAATTTCCCGCTATGACCCACATCAATCCAACCGTATATCTTGTTTGGACAATACTCACGGGCATGGTAAGCAATATGATGTGAATTGTGGGGAGAATCCTGACCCCAAAACCCAATGGAAGCTGAATATCTTTCTACTGTTCCATTTGTGGTCCTTCGACAGATTTCAATGTGTCAAGTACGGCCTTTTGCTTACAGTGTGGCGGCTTCGGATTAACCGCTCTCATAGATGGAATAGCAAAGCTCATGCAGGGGCATTTAAGCGGATTATGACGGTTGAATTACCTTCCTTTCATCCCAGTTCATGATACTGACCAGCCCGTTCAGTATACATACATGATAACTGTGCCAATGATGTTTTCATTCGCGCTTGGTAACGTCATTATAAAATACGAACAAGGTTTCGTTCAAATGCCCATCTACGGGAGTGAGACATTTCTTCGTCGACGTTGTCAAATGAATTCAAATCTTTTCAAGTTATACCCAAACCATACCAGCTTTGGGATCCAGCCGCTCGGTCGACAATTTTTCCGTTGACACTTCTCTTCTCAATGGCTTGGAGTTTGGAAATGTGAGTTTGGAAATCCAAATTGCGTCATACACCATTATTGATCCACTGCTGCGATTAGGGTGACACACCTCGAAGGTTTGGCAGCATCTTTACATTTACTTTTGAAAAAATACTGAGGATTATCTTATCTTAAGAATTGTGCTTCTGGCTATATCTCATGAATTCTGGGCGTGTGCAACAACAGTGGTTCCACAGTCCTTATTTTAAGAGTTGGGTCGTCGGATCGATAATCGCTGTGGTCTACATGCCCATCGTGACTATCCTTACCAGGGCTGATCCACTGCAGGTAAGTTTTTTAATGGTGCGAATCTTCTACGCAGTCTGATCGCGTGTGACAGTGCGAGGCATTCACTTTCCTAGCAGGCAGTATCGGCAGTCTGTCCCTCACTGTGTGGTTTACACCCATCCTGTACGTAAATTCCTCATCACTTCTGGGTCAGCTTCACATCTGATCTAGGTACGTCTTTCCGTCATTCCTGAGAAACTTGGTGAGATATAGGCAACTTGATCTTTTGATGTGAATTGACTTTGAGGTCTGCAGAGGGCCGAAGGGGTCGATATCTCCACTATCATTCGACTTACCAAAGTTTCTGAACTAAATGTAGGGATTGTACGATTTCTTCGTACTGATTGGGCTGATCATTTCACAGACCATCCGCGTCGCGATGAGATATTTGTTCGCCGTGCCCCTCCTCATACTTGCCGTTGACGGGGTGCGTAACTCACACCACATAAACGAAAACATGCTTGCCACAGGTAATTATGCATTCTCTGTCGACATAAATAATTTACAACTCTACTTCAGATCTTCTGTGCTCGTTGGCAGCTTTTGGTGTGGTAATTTCATCCGGGATTACTCTTGTGGTTGGTGTTTCGACGATAGACAAATAATGACCTGTTTGTGCTAAAATTTATCATGCAGATATTCTTCCCTAGGTCTATCGAGGGCGAAATTGCTGCACGAGATGAAGAAAAAGAGCTAAGACGCAGTCGGTGGGCAGGCACCCGAGTTGAGACTGACACGCTGGGTCTCCGGCAACGGGACACCTACCTGCTCACGTCTTCCCCCGTCCCAAAGCCACAACGTGAATTGCACGATAGTCATCAATATCGACATGATGAGGAAAGAGATGTCTCAGATACACCGCTTCCGATTAAGACACAGGTTCACAGATATACAAGAGGAGATGCTTCTCGCAGGGCTAGTCGGGGTGTAAATCCTCTGATTTCCAACTTCACTTCACCTATAGGTAGGCTTTGTGCTTCTCTAGTCGAGAAGCATGCTGACTGACTAAAACCATCGTAGATCTGATGTACGACCCTTATGTGACCTAGGTAGACCGTTCTATAGATCTGGCTTCATCATTCGAACCCAACTTTGAACTTGAACTTCCCGACCGCTATGATAAGCAGAGTGAGTATTCTTTCACGTGTATACTCGGTACACCATAATGCTGCGTGATGCCAAACGCTTCCTGTTCCAGCAATAGCCTATTAGCAGATATACCTTGGGGACTATTTTGTGAGGCATTGCACAGGTTTGATAAACATATATTTATGTAAATAGTCCAAGCTAATTATAACCACTTGGATTTTGGGAGTCAACATGTGGTGAGAATTTTTCTTTATGAACGACATCTCTTTACAGGAGTTCTAACAGATATCGACATTCCAGTAAACACATCCTGAATGCCCAAGTTTCTGTTCGTGCGCCCTGTTGCAAACGGTGGTTTGATTGTGCAGAATGCCATGCGGAGACGCAGACACATGAGTTGTTGAAACAACTGGAGATGGTTTTCTTATGCAAAAAATGCAAGAAGGCATTTCGGAAGCTTGCGACCGAGTGTGAGGAGAGCGATGAATATTGTCCACATTGTGATAACCATTTTGTGAGTTTTTTTTGGTTCCCTATCCCGAGTTTCGTGATCACTTAATCGACATGTGTAGGTGCGGGAAGCTGTAACACCACAAGCCGTCCTCGCAGTAGAAGGAGAAGATGCTCGGATAGATTCCAGGTAATCCAAGTTACCACTCTGTGGAATCCAGCCGTTGAACTAATTCACATCTTAGGATGCTCAAGGACGATCGTATGAAGCCAATCCAGAAGCAATCGATTTTCGACGTCGATGATGATGACTTTGCTGAACTCCTAGAATAACTTCCTGGGATGACTGGCGTTTGTTGTTCGAAGGTATCTCGTACGGTGAAATGTGGTACCTATCAGGGGCTTCTGTTCTGTGGAAAGCACCCAATGCTGTCGCCTACAATGCATACGTTTTTCTGGCCTACACTGTTTTTCATGGGAGAAAGACTTGTTAAAAGCCAAAGAGATTGTGTCTCGCGAAATTCGGAAGGCTCTACAAGGTGAAAAACGTCCGGTTCACGCGAGGCATTTTGGCGAGTTGCACTGCAGGTTTTGTGCATTTAACTGCACTTGAAATTGTTTGCGGAGTTCTAGGTCACCATAATCTGTTGTAAAAAGAAATGCAAAGGGGTGTGTTATTGCCGATCAAGGTCGGTAGTTTTAGATAAGAGTCCGATCGCACGTGTCGAGTTTCGTCCTCACTTGCTGCGGTTCAAAGTCGTCGCGTTCAACATTCAACATCCCAAAATCCACTTGGTCTGCAAGAGGCCAAAAAGAAAACGATGTCTACGAGAAGATCAGCCTCGACGACATCACTATCCAGATATGCCAGAGACAGTTCACCAATTCCACAAAATCCGTCGCTTGATTTTTGCAATGCTTTCTGGGGCCTCGCAGATGGAGGGGTCGATGTTCTGTTTGCGCGGATGCGAGGGGCAACTAGAACCATGGAGGAGCTGAAAAACTTTTGGAAAGAGAGGTAATTGTCGTGTTTTTTTTTCTGGTTCCGTTGGCTAAAGTCTGCGTCTCAAGGGCGGTTATCGAAGAGGACTATTCAAAGAGGCTTGCAAGGTTAGGAAAGATGATTCTTGGACGTGACGAGATAGGGTACGTATACAAATTTTCAATTTACTCATCTATGGGCCGATGCATATGGCCCCGGGAGAGTCGGAAACGGTTGCTTCCGACTTGAGAACCCACCCATGCGTTTCCTCCCATTTCTTATCTTCATCAAAGTAACTAATATACATTGGTAGTGATCTCAAGAACTCATTGGAGACCGTCCGGTCTGAAACCGAGCGTCAAGCCTCATTTCATTCCAATATGGCGCAGCAAATTCGCACCGAATTCGAAGCACCTGTCACAGCCTTCCTTTCAAGGCAACTCCAGCACAAAAAGACGTACCAAGCTGCTATTGAGAAGGAGTTCAAGACGAAACAGACACAGGAATCTTATGTGAACAAGGCGCGCGAGAAATATGAACAAGACTGCCTTAGGATTAACTCGTTCACTGCACAAGCGTCGTTGGTTCAAGGGAAGGATCTGGAGAAAATTAATCTAAAATTGGAACGGACACACCAGACGGTACAGACGAATGAACGGGACTTTGCCAACCTTTCCAAAGTCCTTCAAGAAACCGTCCAAAAGTGGGAACAAGACTGGAAGAGGTTTTGTGATAGTTGTCAGGATCTCGAAGATCAGCGAATGGAGTTTATGAAGGATAATTTGTGGTCATATGCAAACGCTGTGTCTACCGTCTGCGTTACTGATGACGAGGTACGCATTCTTGACATTTACTTCTTCAGAGTGCTGATTCTTCCTCAGTCGTGCGAGAAGATTCGAGTTTCCCTTGAGCAGATGGAACCGGAACGAGAAATGGAGAATTTCGTTCGGGACTACGGAACTGGCGGACAAATTCCTGACCCTCCTGCATTTGTCAACTATCAAGCGTCGGATGCCGTTCCTTCTTCTTCTGCTCGACCTACGTATAGGATTTCCAATTTTGTTCGGTCTACCAATCGAGAGTCGCCCATGCAGCTATCCAGCCAAGACGAAGAACCCATCAACAATGCGGCCGGTATCGGCGCTGGAGGAGGAAGTCGTCGACGAGATTCACATATGCCCGAAGGCGCCGATGTTTCGCGGCGGAATACACAGGCCTCTTCGCAAGTGAATCATACTGCCTATACCAATGGCATTTCCGGACATCTTAACAATCAAAGCCAGCCCTCTGTGGTCTCAGCGTCCCCAGCGACTTCTCCAACATCCGCATCTTCCCCAGCACACGCTACACGTCGGCAGTCCGTGGCTCCAGCCCAGACTCCTCAGCAACAACTACAACGAGTGTTGCAAGATCCCTACGCTGATCCTGTTGACCCAACAACGGAAATGTATATCAGAGTTGGTGAAAATGCATACAAAGTCGATCCGTCGAAAGATCCTCAGCAATCCGCACCGTCCTCCAGTCGTTCTGCCACAGCTCCCGCACCCAAACCAACTGCCGGTTCTGATGTGGATCCCCTTATGAAACAGCTTCAAGATCTAAAGAATACTGTATCTACGACCGGAAGTGTGAGGAGGAATACCATTATGAAGACCAAGATTGGTTCCACCCCAGATCCGAAACCTACTCATTCTGCAGCATCATCAATTTCGAATGTGAACAGACAACCCAATCCTGTAACCGCGCTTTCCCCTCCTGTATCTGCAGTTTCGCCCCGTTCAAGCAATAGGTCGCCTTCTCCATACCGCGATTACCGTAATTCAGCAGAAGCAATCGTTGGAACACATCCCTCAGTTTCGAGATCGCCTTCACCAAATCCCCCAATAGCAGCATTTATGATACCGAAACCTGGGCAGCCTACAGTGGCCGAGAGTGTCAAGGAGGTTGTTAATGATTACCAACAGTCACTCCCCGGAGAACACAAATCCCTGAGCAGGAATAATAGCAGGAATCGTCAAGGGAGCATTGGCGCCCCTACTGGACCTCCACCTCCACCTCAACACCACCTCGGCCAACCCCCTAGTCAAATTGGCCATGCTGGAGTAGGCGCCCACGGATCAAGGAGCAACAGCCCTCAACCGACTCACTCAAGAGCACCGAGTCCTCAACCTGGTCAGATTATCCACAGAAACAGCTTCATTCAGCCTCCTATGCAATCTGGACCTGGTATTGTTCGCGCTCCAAGTCCGAATGCGATTGGTATTGCTCTTGATCCCAGTGGTAGAGTTTTGCACGACGAAATGGCACAGAGGTATCAACATCAACACCAGCAGCAATCACCATCGACACCTGCTCAGCCCCATCCTGGCATGCACCAGGCAAGAATGGCACCCCCTCAGGCTCAGCAACCCATCTACAACCATCCTCCTCCTCAGCCGCTGAATACACAAATGCAGAGGAAGCCTACCTACCTTGTTTCTCCTGGTGGAGTCCAGTCGTATACTCCTGTTACGCCGCCTCCGCCCTCGACTGGGCCTATGGGAATGTACCACAATACGCCTTCGCCGCAACCGAATTATGGTCCTCAGCCAGTTGCTCCCCCTCCTCCCCCAGTACAGCCTTTATACAACCCTTCGCCAGTCCAATATCAACATCAACCTCAGCAGCAACAGCAACAACCAAGACCCATCCAACAACCCCAACAGCCCCCTGGCCAGCCACATGTCCCTCCTCCTGTACCGATGAACCATTATGGGAATGCAAACAACGATTTGCAAAGGGCCAGTTCGCTAGCGTATTACTGGGGCCAGCAGGGGGCCCAACCAGTCAATATTCCTCCCCAACAGGTTCCTACACCTGCAAATCAAATGCTTGCCATGCAGGCGCTATCTCAACAACAGCAGCCCCAGCAACCCCAGGTGTATCACCAGCCTCCTAGTCAGCTGCCAAAATCCCAGGTACAGAGAAGTCCATCTCCACTTCCACCGCAACAATCCACGGAAGATGGAACACCTGTCTTGTTTTATGGTGAGTTTTCCAGAGGGATAATCCACTTCGGAATCACCCACTTCGTTTCCAGTTCGTGCTCTGTACGACTACGCTGCCACGATCGACGAAGAATTCGATTTCCAAGCTGGAGACATTATTGCTGTCACGTCCACACCCGAAGATGGATGGTGGACAGGCGAGGTTTTGGATGAGGCACGCAGACAGAGGGGCCGGAATGTGTTCCCGAGCAACTTTGTGACTTTCTTCTAGACATTCCTCTGACGAACGTTGACTAACATCTGTCCCAATGTATATTTTGCTCACTCGCTTGGTCTTCATCTGCTTTGTACTCGTCTCTGTTATATTGCCGCATGGCCGGAGCTAAATCCATTTGTCTAAAACTGATTGTTAATCGTTTGTCACAAGACATTGTTGAGAACAATCAGGATGTCGATCTCTGAAAACGAAACACTAACCGGTATTATTCTATTGTCTCCTGGGGCCATGATAATAGTCTCCGGCCATCGACTGTTATAGTTCGCTCTGTGTTGCCGCTTATCACATTTACTCCCTGTCATCGGTCTACGTAAGATCCACCGACTACACGAGGCGTATATCTATCCGACCAATTTGTGGGTCATTTTCTGTACCTCCGATTATCTCCCCCAACATCGCTTCCCTATAGGCTTCAAGCTTTAACCACCAACCACATCCCAAACCATGCGCTTCGTGTCTGACCTTTACGAGCACCCCGATCTCACCGACTCCGAGGTCTGGGACAAAGATGCGAATAACCGGTCTGGCTCTCGGGTTGTCGTCGCGATGGGCATTCTATCGCTCGTCACCATCGCGAGTATTCTCGCTGCAGTCCAGTATGTGGGGTACGACAGGCTTTCCAAGGCTGCAGGTCTGAATGAAAGGTGAGATTCTCGTTTTCCCCCCTGGCATCGCTTCTCCGTGTGCTATTCGCGACCTTGTCACTGACTCCCGATCTACCAGTGCACTGCGATTATGGTTCATCACTGCCGGGTCATGACCACCCCCTCAACCAACCAAGATCCGATTCTTTTTCCCCTCCATTTTCCATTCATCATTCATATCTCTGGGATTTGTTTCATTTCATTCCCCCCTAATCACTTTGCTTTTCTCTTTCGTCGCTGCTGCGATCAAAGTGCATCTCTTCTGTCATTGTATTTGTAACGAAATCTTTCAACGAACCACATGAGTTAATGGAACCAATCAAATTGGCCCAATATGAATTGCAAAATGAATGTATAGCGGGAGGTAAATTTCCATTATGATAGTTGACCTATTCTTTGTTGCATCTTTTCTTTCATCGTTTGATATGCGCTCATGATCGTTTGCTCATTGATCACGATTTCAGTCGTGTCGGCTCTCGGTCTGCTCACTCGAGAAGCAATAGCAGCCGCGTCCGTCTCTACAATAATGCTACACCACCAAAAACACATTAGCATCATCAATGCAAAGAAAGAAAAAGGACACGAACCCATCGTCTATCGTCTCATCGAGGCATAAAAGCACCATGTCGAGATTCTCCAAAACGCCACGCTTCTCTAGAGAGTTGCGTAAGAGCATGGTCAACGCGTCCGCGAACGATACGAGAGCGTGGTGCAGCATCACTTCGTTCTCTGTCGGTCCAGCGACGAAATACAGGATGAGGTCAAGAGAGTGTTTGAACACCACAAGATGGGAATCATATAGGATGATATCACCTGTGTGAAGTCATTGTTCAATGCGACATAAAACAGGGAGGGGAATGAGAACAGTTGTACCTCCTGCTTTCTTTGTCTTTTGCCATAAACCCTTCTCAAAGGCTTTTTGATCTTTGAGCGTTAGGAACTCTTTCGCTTCGCCTTGTGGATGGCTTTTGGAACGGTAGTATTTGGCAAGCACACGGTTGCCCTCTGTGTCGAGGACTATGAATGCTTGGACGCAGTATAGTGATAAGCTCATCTGTAAAGTAAAGACGAAACATTAGTTCCTAAAATCCAGATCTAGATCGCACGAACTTACCCTCAAAGACGTGGACACGGGAAGTGAGTGCCCTGTGTTTGTGTCTGATTGGCATCGTATTTGATTTCTAAGTACGCCAATTTGGCAAGTAAGAAAAGCGCCAACTGAGAATCTGTTTTGTATACCGTCGAAAGTACTGAAAGCTCTTGTATACGCATCCCAAAGCTAGGCCTAACCCTTCCAGTGCTGAACGTTAACGTTAACATTTCATCATGAGCAAGAGTAATTGTTACCAGACCAATGATAGAAGCCGAACGTGCCAAACTGTAGAACCAGGCATAGGCCCATGAGAATCGAAAACTGGCAGCGACGTAGGGCTCGTTCCTCAATCCGAAGTTTGCTCGAAATATACGTCCATCATCACCGCTATTATTGTAGGAAATAATGCGCAATGCGTTCAGCCTTGAGCTTGATGACTAACCCCGAGTCACTGTTGTCGTCGGACATCTTGTTGGCCCTACTGCTGCCCGTCCTCATTGTCTGCGTCGGCTTCAAAAGTCGTCTCTTCACCTTCTCTTCTCACTCCAAGCCTAGCTTCTCTACCCAACGCGCATATAGCTCCTTTTCCTCATATGCCTTCCTCTCGGAGCGAGAACTGGACGCGAAACGCGCATCCTATGCGACCCTCACCCGTGTAAACAAGCGTCTGGCACAGAAGATTGGCTACGAACGTAAACTAGACACTTTAAAAGAGGTTATACGTCTCAATGCGACTGTTGCAGCGGGAATAGCACAGTTGATCGAAGAAGGCGTCCCGGTTACTTCTCAAGAAGCAATTCGAACAGCAGAATTGAAGGACCTGTCGCTTGTTCGTGAGGCATTTAAGCATTTCGTAAGGGATTGGAGTGTCCAAGGGAGGTCGGAGCGTACCCAGATTTTCGAACCGATCCTGGACGTGTTGAGAGTCGTACCAGCGGATAAGAGGACTGAGATGAAGGTGCTTGTCCCTGGATGTGGACTTGGCAGACTTGCTTGGGAGGTTTCTGAACTTGGTCAGTCTTCTTTTCTATTCCACATACATACTTATGTATGTAACTAACAGGATTCGAAACGACGGCCAACGATCTCTCGCCTTACATGATCTCGTGTCTCCGTTTCCTCATTTCTCAAAAACACACACCCGAGATAAACCACCACACCCTCCGCCCCTACGCGCACTGGTTCTCTCACCAACGTACCAACGCCTCCCTCTTCCGGCCCATATGCTTCCCTGACATCCTCCCACGCGCTTCTCCCACATTCAATATACTTCAAGGCGACTTCATGTCCCTCTCTCCACCACAGGAGGGTTACGACTACATCTTAACCCTCTTCTTCATCGACACATCCCTGGACGTTATCTCTACCCTCCGTAAAATACACACACTCCTCCGACCAGAAGGTACATGGATCAACCTTGGTCCTCTTCTCTGGACGGGGGGATCGCAGGCAAAGGTGGAGCTGAGTCTCGAGGAGGTGGAATCGGTTGCTGAGGAAGTCGGATTTCGATTCGTGCACGTGGATGAAGGGATAGAGGGTGCTAGTGAACTCCTGAGGAGAAGGGTGGTTGAATGCGAGTATACTGCAGATGAGGGGGCAATGATGAGATGGATTTATCAGGCGGAATTTTGGGTCGCCAGGAAGCTTTGATGCCTTTTTGGAGCGTCGTGTATGTTTCGCTGGTGTTTTGCCGAATCTCATCTCTTTTTTTAGAGTGTTGTTTTGAACGGGGCAAACTAGACCTTTCACGAGCGTTTGAAATCACATATATATTTGGGCGCTAATGCTCAACGATGAGAAACGACACACGATCATTTTGCAACTTCTTTTTCTGCTGAAGGTAATACAACAAATTCCCAATTTTTTTTTGGAATTTCTGTTTCCATTGGGAAAGGCCAGCTACTTCTTCTTCACCTCTGGCCCAGACCAAAGTAACTGGTGTGAGTTGTACCCAAAGTAACCCTGGTTTTTTTGCTTCGATGTGATGATTTCTTGGTCTCAGATAATCACCGCACTGCAGGGCCTGGAACAAGTCGTTTTGAAGAAATTCTCGTTTGGGCCCAATAGACCACACACAGTAAATGGAATCTCATTGCAATGTACAAATACCCCTCTGTTCTTCCCTATTTCTTATCAAGCCCGGTGCTCTTACAACAACAAGGTGAAAGAGTCCTGACCAGTCTCTCATCGAACCATGGGCTGAAATATTTTCAAGTCCTAGGCTGGTCCTTTGAAGAACTATTACGCGTATCCTCTCTCCCATTGACATGAAGTTCAACGTGTTTGTCGTCATTGCCGCTCTTGCTTACAGCTCATCCCTTGTGCTCGCTGCCCCTGTCGATCTCGACACGCAGGATTTAGCAGCCCGTGAGCCCACTTACGAGGTTGAGGACTTTATCGCACATTCCGATTTCGCGGATGTCGATGAGTTCTATGCCCGCGACGAGGAGCTCGTTGAAGCCCGGGAAGATGAGGAGGAAGACGTTTTTGCACGCAGTGTAAGGTCCCGATCATGAATTATATATATTGTGTGCTCAGTTTTTGACAGCGTCAGCTTGGTGGTTTTCGTCGACGACGATGCGGCACACGGACACCTGTAGTTGCGGGGTGAAACCTGTCGTCATGGGGTCACCCATTCTGGTGGCATTTCCAGTTGAATAAGACATGAGTTTACAAAAAGTAAGGTCTAGTTGAAGACCGAATTTTGAGGAATCACTGTATTTGGCTGAGTCCACCGTCTTGGATGGACCAGGATGGTGTGCTGACAAAAGTTTCATAACATTTAGCTCTTTCTCCCGAATATTAGTGATTGTGAGTTGAATTCTCTACGAGTTAAGCTTTTTCGTCTATTTATTCTCCACTCAGTTACCCCGTCCGGTCTTCTATCGGAGCAATGAATTGTTGGATTGTATAATGTGCAGAACGACTATCTATCCGACACGCGGCCTTCTTGCCGCCTGTGAACGAGTTTCTTTGCAACTCGCTCGATTGCCAGAACCTTTTTTGAGACTCCTGCTATTCTTAGTCGAGCTGGCTCTTGTGCGGGAGGTTTTAAAATATTTATCAAGCGCATTGGGCCTACCGTTCTTGGAATTGCTATTCAAGGGTTGTCATGCCGCAAGGAGGAAGAAACTGTCCGTTTGACTGCACTGTGGAGCTGGCGCACTTCGTATCTACCTTGATACACGATGATGGAGTCGGAGGAGAAGCGGACTGCTGCGCTGTGACAAATTAATCATGCTTCATGAATATGACTGATCGATTTTTGGCGGCTTGCTCGGTAAGTTGTCGTTTTCATCAGAAATATCGAGAGCCTCTAAATTCGCATCAAGCTGCTCTGGAGAATAGAATTTGGACTTTGAACACCTCACTTCAAGCGATGTAATTATTCCCAAGTTAACCTAGGTCCACAGTGTCCCTGGACCAAACCAGTGTCAAATAGACTCGGATAGGCTTTCCGAAGGAAATAGAGGTAACGGGCCTTACACGGGAATTTTTCGGCGCACAAGTTATAATTACCACTTCCAGCAATTTCTGATAGTTTTTTGTGTGGAGGATCCGATATCACTTGATGGATTTCAGGTTCTTACTCGGGTTCAGAGTCTTCTGACACAGTTTCTGATGTATTATTAACGTTATCGCATTGACGCCAGACATGTCTCCTAAACCTAGGGCGTACGCGTAACCCATGGAATAAGTACTGAGTAATCGTATGGAAACCCAGACATGTTTGAATTTTTACATCTGTCCGGATCCATCTTTATGATGACAACCGCCAGGGTAAACCAGAATAAAGGGCAACTCGTGGCTTTGCTATTCAATCGCTGGAGTTTCATCTTGTTCCGGCGCTCCAGCATCTCACAGCATAATATGGAGGACGCCCGGGGACGGCTGGCTGCGCAGCCGCTTCGGCCATCTCCTATTCTCCCGATGGAATCTTATCGCAGAGCATATAAACCACCCAGTCTGCTATCGAAATTCTCCAAGCCCGGTGCTCTTACCACAACAAGTTAAGGATGTGCAGCCACCTCCATGCGACCAAAGCTAACATCCACCCTAGACTTACTTAGGCTGGTCCTTTGAATCACTACACAAACCCTCATCAATATGAAATTCAACGTGTTTGTCGCCATCGCCGCTCTTGCTTACGGCTCATCCGTCGTGCTGGCTGCTCCAGTCGATATCGACACGCAAAGTTTGGCAGCCCGTGAGGTTTCTTATGAAGTTGAGGACTTTGTCGCTCGCGATTTCGCGGATGTCGATGAGTTCGATGCTCGTGAGTACCTTGACGAAGAGCTCGAAGCACGGGAAGATGAGCTAGAGGATGTTTTCGAACGAAGCGTGAGTTCCGATCATCAAAATTTATTTTTGTTGTGATTTTAAGCTCAATGATTTGATAGCCCCAGCGCGGTGGAGGTCGCCGAGGTGGTGGACGACGAGGTGGTGGCCGACGAGGTGGAGGAGGAGGACGTCGTCGCGGCGGTAGGAGATTCAGAATGGGTGGTGGAGGTGGTGGAGGCGAAGCGCCAGCTGCGGAGTAGATATCCTCAATGTATCGCACCATGCAAAATAAATCTTCCAACGCCCATGAAAGTTTGATACGATTGAGCGAGTGACATGATTCAGTAGATTCCAAGTCCGTTTAGCGTAAACTCTTAGCCACGCGCTGCGTACGAGTAGAGCCGCAATGGATCCGAATTGTCAATCGTCAGGCCCAATAGGAGACGAAGCAGGGTAAGCAGTAAATGAAGCCTGCAGGCAAGACCTCATTGAATATTGAGAAGCGAGGCCAGAGTAAACCCTGGTTAACGTTACAAGTCTCCACGAACAGCGGAGGTGAACTAAGCGATGTCTGATACGGTGGGAACTCCGGTCCAGAAACACAATGTTAGAATTGTCATGTAGTGGTCTATCCAAGAATGCGGTTGCCCAGAATTCCGCAGGGCATCACATGGGTTGTCATTGAAGCGGTGCAAATGGCTACTGTTGCTGGGCAGTTAGCCTTGGCTCCACAATGGGTTCCGGGCGTTGTATTGACCGTGCCCCATTTTATGGGCGCCGTCTCACCGTTTCCGAATTAAATGGATGAAACACCTAATGGACCTCCGCGCGGTGTGGCTGATCAACTTAGGGCTGTTCAGATTACTCCCCCGATTTTGTTTGTCCCATCTGGTTTGATGCGGGCAAGGACAATATATAAAGGGGAGCTCCTCCTGTCCATTTCCTTAAGCCTGGAGCTCCCGTTGCTATAATCAAGTAAGCCCTCATCCATTCCCTCGTCTCCCAACACTAGATGACCTTCCTCCCATAGTCTAAAGGCCGGTCCTTTGAAATCATTATCATAATCATGAAGATCAACGTTTTCTTCGTCGCTGCTGCGCTTGCGTACGGTTCCTCTCTCGTTATGGCTCAAGAAATTGTTGCACCCGGTGGCGTTGATGTTGACGCCCGGGAATTTAAAGAGGATCTCGAAGCACGGGAACCAGAACTCACCATTGATATTGATGCTCGTGAACTCGACGACGATCTCGAAGCCCGTGAAGACGATGACGATATTTTCGCCCGTGAACCTGTAAGTGTTTGAATGATTGTCATGTTAAGATTTTCGGCTTACGCCATTTTGCTCCTCCAGCAACGAGTTGTTGCCCCTCGTCCTGCCGCTAGGGCCAACACCCCCGCCACCCCTGCTCGTGCAGCAGGCGCTTCCAGACCAAACTCACCCGTCAGAGCCAACTCTCCCGCTCGTGGAGCCACTCGTGCCAGGACCAACTCTCCTGTCCGAGGCAACACGCCTACTCGTGGTCGTTCCACATCTCGAAACACAGGTGTGCGTTCCGGTTCTCGTAGCGGTAGCCGCACTGGTGGTCGTGGAGGTGTCCGTGCCGCTGGTGGCCGCCGAGCTGGCTCCCGAACTGGTGGTCGCACTGGTCGTGGAGGTGTTCGTGCCGCTGGTGGTCGCCGTGCTGGCTCTCGTACAGGAGGCCGCACTGGCCGTGGAGGTGTTCGTGCCGCTGGTGGCCGTCGTGCCGGCTCCCGCACAGGAGGTCGTCGTGGAGGTGTTCGTGCCGCTGGTGGCCGTCGTGCCGGCTCCCGTACAGGGGGCCGCACTGGTCGTGGAGGTGTTCGCGCCGCTGGTGGGCGCCGTGCTGGCTCCCGAACTGGTGGTCGCACTGGTACCCGTGGAGGTGTTCGCGCTGCTGGTGGGCGCCGTGCTGGCTCCGGAACCGGCAGTCGCACTGGATCCACCTCTCCCCGACGTGAAGGTTCTCGCCTCGGTGCCACACGTCCGCGTACCAATACCGGTGCTGGTCTCGGAAATGGCCCCGCTCCTGTCCGTGTCGCCACTCCCGCAACCCCCGCAACCCCTCGCCGAGCAAACTAATCGGTCACTCGAGCATCAAGGAAGCTACTCATTATTAGGGTGTTCGTATAATCCTATGTTGTACTTCCATACAAACCAAAAAAATTTGTTCCCTAATTTTGTGCTCTCTAAGTCCTTGGAGATGTTTATCACATTCCAATTCGCTTACTTACTGGATACGAAAGATACGGATCGAAGAACTTTGAACGCTGCAAAGAAGGTTGTCCATTTTACCCCTCTTTC